>UOED01000076.1_pt1 | contig 26804 bp, 27 predicted proteins | sample 1990161 | NCBI WGS metagenome assembly UOED01 (sample SAMEA4728526, study PRJEB27164) | hydrothermal vent metagenome | biome: marine basaltic hydrothermal vent biome; feature: marine hydrothermal vent; material: mineral | place: Pacific Ocean | collected 2011-06-14/2011-07-23 | depth 1741 m | reverse complement strand
CATCCGGTCGCTGAGGCAATCATATAGCGGGCGCAGATACGGCGCGAGCTTTTCATCCAGTGCCCCCGGTAGATAACCGAGGTTTTCACCCGCCTCAACCGCCGGGCGGGACAGGACAATACGGGAGACCTGTCCGTCCTCCAATGCCTCCACCGCCTTGGCCACCGCCACATAGGTCTTGCCCGTCCCCGCCGGACCCACGGCGACCACAACATTATGCTTTTCAATGGCGGCTATCATCTGGCTTTGATTTTCACTTTGCGGCTTGATCTTGCGGGTATATTTGCGTTCCCGGCTTTCCTCATAACCCTGCAGGGGGTTCCAGGCATCTTCCCGGTCCCGATAGAGGGGCCGGATGTTGGACGTATGAATATTCTGAACTGTCTGATGACTTTTGGCCCGTCTTGTTTTTTTACCCATGATATACTCCTGCCGTGTTGAAGGTTAAAAAAAACGCCCCCCGGAAACCGGGAGGCGCTTACGAAAATTGGCAATATAAAGGGGATTGCACAGGCGGGCGGGACTGATGTTTTCCGCTCGAAGCGACCGATTTCGCGGCACTATGGCTACTCCCTTAAAATAAGAAACACTAGCAACACACTATCCTAAAAATACAGATTTGTAAATAGAGTGAGCATATGTCACATAAGATTCATATTAAAAGGTATAGCCAAAGCCGACACCGAAAATCCACGGATTAATGTCAACCGCCGCCGTAACGCCGCCGCCATTAATCTGTACATCCGTATTCAGCCAGACGCGCTTCACATCCACATTAAATAACCAGTCATCATTGATTTTTACATCAAAGCCGGCCTGAAGCACAAAACCAAAGCTGTCATTATAATTAATATTGGCAATGGTGCCGCCCGGGGCATTCTCGCTGTAGAAAAATGTATAGTTTATCCCGGCTCCCACATAGGGGCTGAAATCGCTTTTCGGAGCCATGTGATACTGAAATGTCAATGTGGGCGGCAATAACATCACATTACCCAGCGACGCAGAGGCACCAAGGGCCGTATTCAGGGCCGTCACACTATGCTTTGTGGTGGCCAGAATAAGCTCAACCCCAATATTATCCGTCATGAAATAGGTAAAATCCAGTTCCGGCACAATGTCATTATTAATGCCAACCGTCCCGCCAATAGAAGTGGTCGCATCCTCATTAGGCACCACATATATGGCCCGGCCCCGCATCAAAAAATCACCAGCTTCCTTGGCACTCGCATGCCCGGACAGGGTGGCCATAACCAAGGCCGCTACGCCAACAGATTTCAACAGTGTATTTCTCATTTTTTGTTTCCTCTTGTAAATAGTTACATTAGAAACATTTAATAAGATAAATACATCCGGGCCTTGACCTGCATCAAGTAAATAAAAATAGTTAACATATCAAATAAAGATGGATTTTATATATATGTATTAGGGGGTTATCCAACAGCCGTATGTTCCACCAACTGGTGCAAGGCTTTACGGTCTTTCAGGATTACGACCCAGGCTTGAGAGAGTTCGATCAGGCCTTTTTTCTTCAAGCGGGAAAAAGCACGGCTGACGGTTTCAACAGTCACCCCCAGATAATCGGCAATATCAATGCGGGTCATGGGCAATATAAAACTGTCGGAATGGCCGTCAAACTTTCGTTGCCGCGCATCAATATAGAGCAGGAAATAAGCGATCTTTTCCACCGCATTTTTCCGGCCCAGCACGAAAAGCTGGTCCATGGTCGCCGCCAGCACCCGGGAGGCAATTTCATGGACATTTTGCTCAAGCAGTGGATGATCCTGATATAATCCCGCCAGATCCTTCATATGCCAGCGACAGGCGGTGATCGGGGCCAGCGCCTTGACGCTGACGCTGTAATAGGGGCCGGAATTGATGCCGATAAAATCGCCGGGATAGACAAAGGCCATGATCTGACGGCTGCCATCACTGGCCAGACGCTCCAACGTGCAAACCCCCGACGACAGGTTATAAACATAATGCGCGCTGTCTTCCTCATGGAGGAGATAACTGCCCTCATCCACCCTTACCCGATGGGCGATCGAGAATAGTGCCCCGATCTCATCCCCCACCATGGCGGAGCAAAGGGCGCTATTTCTAGCCATACATTGATCACATTCCATGCCATCTTCCTCTCCCGGCTGACCATAATGCCTACGGTCATAGCGGGCAAGAAGGATCAGGAAATATTTTCAAGGTAGGCTAAAATGCGGCTTTCGGAAACGACCTCGGCATATTTGGCCTGCAGGTCAAACAGGTTGGCATCATGGGGGCGCGGATCACGGTCGCCCACGGCCTCGCGTACCACCAGCGGGATAAAACCATGCTGACAGGCATCCACCGCCGTCGCCCGCACGCAACCCGATGTGGACAGGCCGGTAATGATCAACGTATCAACCGTCATGGCGGTCAAGGTGGGGGCCAGAGAGGTTCCAAAAAAGGCACTGGCATATTGCTTGGATATAACCAGTTCCCCGTCCTCTGGGCACAGAGAAGGCGAAAAATCACCCATAGAATTACCTTTAACAAAGGCCTGTAACGCCCCGATTTTACGAAAGAAAACGCCGCCATCTTTGCCGCCTTCCGTATAAACCACATTGGTAAAAATCACCGGGATTTCGGCTTTGCGGGCGGCACTCAGGATACGCGCCGCACTGTCAAACGCGCTTTCCACCCCGGCATAAAGCGGCGACTTTGGGTCAAGATAGGCCATGACAAAATCGACCAGAATTAACGCCGGACGCTGACCGGGCTTTAACGCTCCACCAAATTGCGCCGCCGCATAATCCGCTGTCAGGTCTTTTTCCGTCATGTCCTTAATATCCTAATCATGATGATGATGTGGATGGTCGTGCTGACCGTGAATATGTTTCACCTGTGGATCATCATGATAATGGGGATTTTCAAAATCATGGGGGCCGTGAGGGTGATTATGACCGTCGGACGCTGCCCATTGATAAAGCTGTGGCCGCTGGCGATACATCTGTGCCGCCGCACGCAATTTATTCTCATCCGGGTTGGACCAGGGATTGAAATGGAAATAATTATGCAATTTGGAATCGGTCCGGCCAAAGGCGATGGTGCCGAGCTTACTGCGGAACGAGCCGTGATTGATATAGGGGGGCCGCCAGAAATAACCGCCGGTGGGCAATTCGCCGAACTGCAACATCCATGATTCGCCCCAGATATGATAGCTTTCCTCCGCACAGTCATGATAGGAGATATTATCCTGCATGAATTGCGGCGTCATGCAATAGAGGAAGGATATGGCCTCAGTCAGCACATCATAGCGCAGCACCTTGATCATACATCCCGCCGCCACGGACGGATTGACCAGATTACCCGGCGCCCACGGTGCATCCTCATAACCATTGACGGTTACATAGCCCTCTTTCAGGCACAGGGGATGATGGGTGTCGGATTCCAGAAAACTTGGCTCACTGTCATTATACATGACCAATAGCTCACAGCCCTGCGGCACCTCCAGAGCCCCCATGGCATAGCCTGCGGGCACGAACAGATAATGGCCCTCGCCGCAAAATTGATTGCCCACCTTCATCATGCCGTTCAGGACAAAGATTTCCACATCGCTGTAGCTCATGCCCGGTTTTCTTGTATAGCCGCCGTCAAAGCGCATCTTGAGGGTACAGGCCCCCACATCCGTGTCCAGGGACAGGACTTTAAAATGGCTGCCGGACGGGGTAAAGCCGGGCAATGTGAAATTCTTATAGGATTCGTTCAGTTCAACAAATGGTTCAATATGGGGTCGCGCCATGATTCTTCCTTAAATTTTAATATGTTATTACCAGACCACTTTATCGGCATCCGGTCGATCGGGGCGTTCGGGGACTTCGTCCTTGGTTATGGCACGGCGCATATCACCGTTGGTGTTATAGCCCTTGGTCTGAATGATCGTGAGGAAGCGGGCGATCCAGCCGTTTCGTTTTTCCTGAATGCCTTCCATCTCCGCTGAAATGGCGTCATAGCGCGCCTGTTGAGCATCGATTTCTTCGTCCATCCAGGCCTTGACCTCTTTGGACCGTTCCGGTTTTTCATCCTGTACACGTTTCATGGTTTCAGTCTCCTGTTTATCATTCTTTGGGGCCTTTGGTGATGCCCTGTTCAAACATGCGGGTTATATCATCGTCAGAATAGCCCATCTCACCCAGTATTTCTGCACTCTGCTGGCCCAGACGCGGCGGTAATGTCCTGATTTCCGTGGGGCTTTCCGAGAAGTTATAAGGCGTTTTGGCCATGCGGATTTTACCCTCAGTGGGATGGTCTGCCATCTGCCAGAATCCGGTCTCTTTCAGATGCGGGTCATCAATCAACCCGTCCAGCGTATTGACAATCATATGAGGTACATTGGTGGGTTTAAACAGCGTCAACCATTCCGCCGTTGTCCTTTTGGCCAAGGCCTTGCCGGTCTCCGCATAGCTCACATCAATATTGGCAAGGCGGGTTTTCATATCCTTGAAACGCGGGTCGGCAAGCATATCGGGCCGCTCCACCACCTCGCAAAAACTTTTCCAGTGATTATCCCAGTAAGGCAATACCGCAATATAGCCGTCCTTGGTCTTGTAAGGCCGCCGATGTTCACTCATCAGGCGCGGATAGCCCGCATGCCCCAAGGGTGGATCAAAGGTCATGCCCCAAAGATGCTCAACCATAACGAAAGAAACCATGGTTTCATACATGGGCACTTCGATTTCCTGCCCCTTGCCGCTGCGCTCCCGGTAAAAGAGTGCCGCCAGCACCGCATTGACCACCGCCATGCCCGTGGTCTTGTCAGCCAGAACAGTCGGCAGATAACGGGGTTCGCCGCCCACCATATGCATGAGCATGGCCACCCCGGCCCCGGCCTGAATGCTGTCGTCCAACGCGCCCTTGTCGCCGTATGGCCCCTGCTTGCTATAGCCATAGGTGGCGCAATAGACGATCTCAGAATTGACCGCCTTGACGGAATCGTAATCAAGACCCAATCGGGCCATGGCCTGTGGCCTGAAATTATGGACCATCACATCCGCATCGGCACATAATTTCAGCGCGACTTCCTTGCCTTCCGGCGTTTTCAAGTCCAGAACAATACTGCGTTTATTGCGATTGCAGGTCAGGAACAGGGCGCTCATGTCATCATTGGCTTTGCTGGGGCCAAGGTTACGGTTGGTATCACCCACGGGCGGTTCCACCTTGATCACGTCTGCCCCCATATCGCCCATGATCTGACAGGCCCAGGGGCCAAGGACGACACTGGTAAATTCAACGATCTTTATGCCGTCAAGGGGGCCACTCATGCCCCGCCCTCCGCCAAGGCAACGCCGCGCTTGTCCAGACCATATAATTTGATCACATTATTGCGCAGGAATTTCTGTAACACAGTCGGTTTCAGGCCATGATCTTTCACCTCTGTCACTGTGCGGCCAAAACGCAGCACGGGAAAATCGGTGCCGAAAATTACCTTGTCCTGACCATAGCTGTTGATATATTTCCACACGCTTTCCGGCCAGTATTTGGGGCTGTGGGCATCAGTGCAGATATAGACATTCTCATGCTTCCATGACATGGCGATCATTTCCTCATGCCACGGAATACCCACATGGGTGCCAATCAATTTAAGCTCCGGCAGGTCGCAGGCCACATCATCCAGATAAATAGGCCGCCCCACGGACCGGCACCGGTTATCTTTGGCATAGATCAGCGATTGCCCCACCTGCATCTGGATCGGAATATCAAGCTCAATACATTTGGCATAAAAGGGGTAATATTTGGCGTGATTGGGGGCCAACTCAAACCAGTGGGGATAAAGATGGGCGCCGATAAAGCCCTTGTTCTTCACATCATCCTCCAGCGCACGGACCCCGTCCATACCCTGAAACGGGTCAATACCCACCAGCCCGAAAAAGCGTTTCGGGTATTTAGCCACAGCGTCCGCCACCACCTCCGGCGGCATATGATAGCATCCCGGCAGGCCCGGACGCCCGGTCTTGGCCGCCACCAGAAAGGCATATTCAATGCCCGCCGCATCCATCTGATCAATCATTTCTTCCAGCGAGGTCCCGGCGGACGTATGTTTGCCCTTTACCTTGCCCATAAAGAATTCATCGGTCCAGTCCGGACGGTGGCTGAGGGCTTCCTCTGTCCAGATATTAACCACCGCATCTATGGCTTTAAAATTTGCATCCATGCTTATAACCCTAATGTAATTATGCCAAGGCCGCACAGGCTGAGTGTGCCGCCCGCAAGGGCATGTGTATATTTCTCAACCCCGGCAAAGCTCACCGTTTTAAGGCCAAGGCTTGCCGCCACAACAATGGTGGTCATGGTGGCAATGGTCACCAGCATGAATATGCCAACAGTCATAACCATGCCGAACCAGGCCCCCTGCGCCGCTGGAACCATCATCAGCGGAATTAACGGCTCACACGGCCCCAGAACAAAGATTATAAACAAAGCCCAGGGCGTAAAGATACCAAATATTTTCCGCTCCGCCCCCGCCTCATGAACATGGGCATGGTCGGCGGCATGATTATGGTTATGGCTGTGGAAAATACCATCTGTATGGCTGTGCATATGGCTGTGAGTTTTATGATGACGGCTTCTCTGCAAGCCCCAAACCATATAGATCAGCCCGAATATAACCAGTCCCCAGGCGGCCACATCACCGCGAAACCCTTCAATAATCTGTAAGTCTGACAGGGCATGACCCGCATAGACCCCGATCACCCCCAAAATGATTGATCCCACAGAATGACCAACACCACACAGGGCCGTGGCCACGGCTGTGCGCGGCAGGTTCCAGCCCCTAGCCTTGCCAATGGCCACAAAAGGAAGATAATGATCCGGCCCCAGAATAGTGTGGATAAAGGCAATGGACGCCGCCGCCCACAATAACATCATCAATTCATTAGTCATTTCGCTTCCCATATTATTTTTTGTCTGATAAACATCCCTCATCTCTTCGGCGGCGACCATGACATTTGTCACGGCTTATAGTTTTCACTTGTTAAATATGCTATAAATGACATATCATTATATGTAATTCATTTTGCGGGATCAGGAAAGAAGAATGGCTGAAAAAACCATAACATTCAAAGAAACCATAGACGACAGTCTGCCAACCCCCCTTTATCATCAGCTTTATGTCCTGATCCGGGAAAAGATTTTTTCCGGTATCTATGCCAATGGATCGCTTATCCCCACGGAAAAAAAGCTGGAAAAAATGTTTGACGTGTCCCGCATCACGGTCAAGCGGGCCCTCGACGAATTGGCCAAGGAAGGGCTTGTCGCCCGGCAAAGGGGACGGGGCACCACGGTGACCTTCAATAATCCGGTATCCCATTCATCGGGCAATATGGCGGGCCTGATTGAGGATATGCAAACCATCGCCAAGGAAACCACCGTTACCATTCTGGAATTCGACTATGTCAAGGCCCCGCCCCAAGCGGTGGATGCCCTGAAGCTTGACCCCGCTGCCACGGTGCAAAAGGCGGTCCGTACCCGTCATAAGGATGCGACCCCCTTTTCCTATGTGACAACCTATCTGCCCGAGGATATTGGCCGCACATTTCAATATGAAGAGCTGGAAGCCCGGCCCATATTGGCCCTTATCGAACGGGCGGGTATCGCCATTGCCCGGGCCCGCCAAACCATTACCGCCACATTGGCCGACAGCACAACGGCCTCTGCCCTGATGGTCAATATCGGCTCCCCCCTGATCAAGGTCACGCGCATCGTTTATGACAGCAATGACCGGCCCGTTGAGTATATCACCATCTATTACCGGCCCGATCATTATCAGTTGAACCTTGACCTGTCCCGCATCAAAGGGGAACAGGCCAATTTCTGGTCCACGCGGCAATAGTTACTGGATGACGCCAGCCGCCGACATTTTCTGAATTACGGCCTTATCAAAACCCATTTGAGACAGGATTTCCGCCGTATGCTGCCCCGCGCTTGGCAAATCATGGCGCAGGCCAAACTTTCGGCCCGCCATTTCCAGCGGCAGGGCCGGAAGCTCCACCGTCCCGCCCCCCGGCAGGTTTAGCGGCACCAAGGCACCAGACTCCCGCAGATGGGGGTCATCAAACATATCCTCTGGCCGTGAAATAGGGGCAAAGGGCAGTCCCGTATGTTCCAGCTTTACCATCAGATCCTGCTTGTCATAGGTCTTGAATAACGCCCGGATGCGCGGCATCAGGCGGTCGCGATTCTTGACCCGCCCGTCATTCAGGGCATATTCCGGGTCCACCCCAAAGTCATCCAGACCAAAGGCCGCACAGAAATTAACCCATTGACTGTCGGACACCACACCGACAAAGACCTGCTTGTCATCCCCGGTATCAAAGACATCATAAATGGCCCATGCGGAGATGCGCACCGGCATGGGGTTCGCCGCCTGTCCGGTCACCGCATATTGGGCCATATGCTGACCCACCAGAAAGACTGAACTTTCAAACAGGGACGATTTCACATATTGGCCTTTGCCTGTCCCCTCCCGCTGTTTCAGGGCCGCGAGGATAGCGATCACCCCGAACATGCCGCCCATCACATCAATGACACTGGCCCCGGCGCGCAGGGGTTTGCCCGGCGGCCCGGTCATATAGGCCAGCCCCCCCATCATTTGCGCCACCTCATCCAAGGCCGTACGATGCTCGTAAGGCCCGGCCAGAAACCCCTTTTCAGAGCAATAGATCAACGCCGGGTTATCCTGTGACAAATCCTCATAACCAAGGCCCAGCTTATCCATGGCCCCCGGCCTGAAATTCTCAATTACAATATCCGCCTCTTTGATCAGGTTTTTTGCCACCCCAAGGCCATCAGGCGATTTCAGATTCAGGCATATGCTTTTCTTGTTGCGGTTATACATGGCAAAATATCCGGCACCGGAACCTACAAGGCGGCGGGTATGGTCGCCGCCAATGGGTTCCACCTTGATCACATCCGCCCCCATATCGGCCAGTATAAGCCCGGCAGCCGGCCCCATGACCATATGGGTAAATTCAATCACCCTGATACCCGCCAGCGGCAGGTCGGCATCCTCCGTCATTTGACCCTCTTTTTCAGTAATAAAGTATTTTGATATATCATTAAGTCATATATAGTATATTTTATGGAAAAAATGATCAATCAAAAAGCGGCGATAATGAAAAAAATTAATATTGAAATAAGCGAAGTGGGTCCCCGGGACGGGTTACAGAATATCAAAACCATCATGCCCCTGCCCGCTAAAAAGGCCTGGGTCAGCGCATTGGCGGACGCGGGATTACCGGAAATTGAGGTGGGCTCTTTCGTACCCCCGCGTCTGTTGCCTCAACTGGCCGATACGGCAGAGCTGGTGGCCCATGCCCGGACTATTGACGGATTGGCCGTGGCCGCCTTGGTCCCCAATTTCAAGGGCGCGGAAAATGCGGTCAAAAGCGGCGTTCACAAGATCACTATCCCCCTGTCCGCCAGCGAAACCCACAGTCTGGCCAATGTGAAGCGCACCCATAAGCAAATGCTCGACGAGGTGCGGAAAATATCGGCTCTGCTAAAAAGCCTGCCTGCGAACCAGCGGCCAAAATTTGAAGGCGGTATTTCCACCGCCTTTGGCTGTACATTGGAAGGGGTGGTCCCGGAAAGCAAGATTCTGGAACTGGCCGAGGCCCTTATGGCGGCGGGCTGTGATGAGGTTGGCCTGTCCGATACCACAGGATTTGCCAATCCGGCACAGGTCAAACGACTGGTTCGGGCCGTCAAGGCAACGGTGGGTGATGACAAGCTCACCGGGCTACATCTTCATAACACCCGTGGGCTGGGGCTGGCCAATGCCCTTGCTGCTTTGGATGTGGGGATTGCCACACTGGATTCTTCCCTCGGCGGCCTTGGCGGCTGTCCCTTTGCCCCCGGGGCCAGCGGCAATATCGTTACCGAGGATCTGGTATATATGCTGGAATCCATGGGGCTGAATACCGGCGTTGATCTAGGCAAGCTGATCGCCACGCGCCAGATCGTCCAACGCGCCCTGCCCGGTGAAAATCTATATGGTTTTATCCCCGATGTGGGCCAGCCAAAAGGCCATGAGATTAGCTGAGTTTCGCCCAGCTTCGTCTGCCCCGCTGTTCAAAAGCGGTAATCTCATCTTGCCTTTGTAAGGTCACATCAATCATGTCAAAGCCGTTCAGGAGCATATCCTTGTCCTGCGGGCTTATATCAAAATAGAAGGCCACGACTTCCGGGCCGCTTACTGTTTGTCTTACCAGATCAATGACCAGCTTGTTTTCCAGCGGATTTTCTGTGATCCAATCCGCAAGCAGGGAAATATCCTCCTCCGCCAATATGATCGGCAACAGGCCATTTCGGGTGCAGTTATTATAGAAAATACCGCCAAAAGACGGGGCCAGAATAGCCTTGAATCCATATTCCACCAAAGCCCATACCGCATGTTCCCGGCTGGAGCCACAGCCAAAATTCACCCCGGACAGTAAAATCTGCGCATCTCTGTAGCAGTCATTATTGAGAATAAAATCCGGGTCAGGCTCCCGCCCGAACGTGTCCCTGTACCGCCAGCCCGCGAACAGCCCCTCGCCTAATCCAACCTTGGAAACTTTTTTCATCTCCCGCGAGGGAATGATACAATCCGTATCCACATTGATGCGCAACAAAGGCACCCCCACGGCGGTGATCTTTTTAAAGGGGTCCATTTATGACCTCTTTCGGGCTGGTGATATGGCCCATTATGGCTGAGGCCGCCACCGTTTCCGGGCTGGCCAGATGGGAACGCACCCTTGGCCCCTGCCTGCTTTCGAAATTGCGGTTGGTACTGGTGACCACCCGCTGTTCAAGGCCAAAACTTTCCCCGCCCGCGTAAAAACACATGGAACAGCCTGATTCCCGCCATTCAAAGCCCGCGTTCGTGAAAATCCTGTCCAAACCCTCGGCCTCGGCCTGACGTTTCACTGCGCTGGACCCCGGCACACATATGGCCCGCACGCCCTCTGCCACCTTGCGGCCTTTTAAAATCGCCCCGGCCCGGCGCAAATCAGACAAGCGACTGTTGGTGCAGGAGCCAATAAAAGCCCCGTCAATGGCAAGCCCGGACAGGGGTCTGCCCGGATGAATATCCATATAGGCCAGTGCCTTTTCCGCCGCCTGCCGGGCGTGCGGGTCCGATGCATTTGAGCTATCCGGCACCAATCCGTCAAGGGCCATGGCCTGACCGGGGCTGGTCCCCCAAGTGATCATGGGCTGGATATTCGCCGCGTCAATGGTGATATTTTTATCAAAAATTGCCTTTTCATCACTTTCCAGATCCTGCCAGTCACATAAAGCCCGGTTCCAGTCCGCCCCTTTGGGCGCATAGGGCCGGCCCTCAAGATAGGCTATGGTCTTTTCATCGGGGGCAATCATGCCGGTGAAGGCTCCGAATTCCACCGCCATATTGCACAGGGTCATACGGGCTTCCATATCAAGGGCACTGACCGCATCACCGCAGAATTCCACGCCGTACCCGCTGCCCCCCGCCGCCGAATATTTGCCGATCAGATAGAGAATCATATCCTTGGCCGTAACGCCCTCTGACAACTGACCCTCAAATGAAATCTGCAGGGTCTTTGGTTTCTCCAGACGCAGACATCCGGTGGCCATGGCATGTTCGGCCTCGGTCGAGCCAACGCCGAAAGCCAGCGCTCCGAAAGCCCCCTGGGTACAGGTATGACTGTCCGGGCAGATAACCGTCAGCCCCGGCAAGACAATAGCCTGCTCCGGCGAGACCACATGAACAATCCCCTGCCGATCATCCCCGATGTCGAAAAAGGTTATCCCCGCGTCCCGTGCCGATGTCCGTGTGCTTTGGATAAAATCTTTACCGCCTTTCATCAGGGTTTCATCCCCCCGGCCCGGCAGGGTATCCACAATATGATCAATGGTGCAAAAGACATTTTCCGGATGGCGCAGGGGACGTTTTTTTTCCTGCAACCCTTTCAGAGCAATGGTCCCGGTTCGTTCGTGAAGGAAAATCCGGTCAATATAGAGCAGACCCACCCCATCGCCCAGCGGTGACACCACATGGCTGTCCCATAATTTATCAAATAACGTCTGTGAGGGCATGTTATTTCTGACCCGCTCCATGAACGTCCCTCACCAGCACACAGGGCAGAATATCATTATTATTATTTTCTAATATCATCACATAAATCCTGATAAAGAGGTCATGGAGCCAACAAGACTTAATGATATATCATTATTGTATTTTTACCAAGGTAAAATTACCCTTAAAAAGGCTTGGTCACTCCGATAAAGGCCATCGTGCTGATACAGACCCAATAGACATAGGCCAGCTTGCGCGCCTTGGCCAGGGTTGAGGTAAAGATATGCTCAATCTCCGGCGTTGAACCTTCTTCCCGCAACCGGTGGAAACCCACGGCCCAGTCTTTCATGATATAGCGCAGCAACAGCCCGATGATCATAATAAAGCCGAAAAAGGTCAGTTTCGTGGCAAACCAATAGGTGCCGCCCACATCATCGCCAACGAACAACAGCTTGCCCGTCACCAGCGTATAACCGCCCAGCAACCACAGGGACGGGATGACAAAATATCTGATTTTATCGTCAAATTCGGTAATCTTGATGCCGCGCTTGGTCCCCCGGTTGCGGAAGGCGGCAAAAATGATGCACCACCAGATAGCCGTTGCCACCCAGACCACGTAGATCCAAACGCCTGAAATGGGCGACAGGCCAAGATCATTAGCCATTTGAAAGCCAACCGGTAGCAACCAGATAATGGACGAGCGCGGCAGGATATCGATCCGATAAGCGGTCTCCATATGGCGCAGTCTTTCATCTATGGTCAACTTGCCATTGGCCACATTGGTCGAGGCGTTAAAAACCCCCCATTCCCCGCCCAGCCAATAGGCGGCAAAAATCACGTGAGCCCAGCGCAACACGTCATGCATATATATGTCCATAACATCCTCCTTCCAGCAAAGTTTTATTCCTTCACTGGATAGAGGGTCACATATCTGACCCAGGGGACACATTGACAAATGTCATTCCCAGCTTTACGGCAGAATAGACTCAGGCAAATTTGATACCGTTTTCGCCAAAGGGCAGAACGGTAATCCGCTCCCCGGTGACCTGAAAGATAGCATTGCCCAAGGCCGGCGCACAGGGCGGCAGGCCCGGTTCGCCGACCCCGGTGGGTTTTTCCATAGACGGCATGATATGAACCTCAACCTTTGGCATGTCCGACATACGCAGGGGTTCATAATCGGGGAAGTTATCCTGAACCACCTCGCCCTGATCAAAGGTAATCCGGTTGCGCATGACGGCCCCAAGGCCGTAACCGATCCCGCCTTCCATCTGGGCCGTGATCACATCGGGGTTAACCGCAATGCCGCAATCCACAGCGCAGACCACCCGTTCCACCTTGATGGCCCCGGCCTTATTCCGTGAGACCTCCACCACTTGCGCCACAAAGCTGTTAAAGGATTCATGAACCGCAACGCCGCGCCCCCATCCCTTGGGCAAGGGCGTACCCCATCCGGCCTTTTCCGCCGCCAGCTTTAAAACCCCCGCCTGTCGCGGATGATCTCTTAACAGGTTCAGGCGAAATTCCACCGGATCGGCCCCGGCCATTTCGGCCAGAATATCAATGGTCACTTCCTTGGAAAAGGCCGTATGGGTATGGCCCACCGACCGCCACCAGAGGGTACTGATCGGGCTTTTCACATTATGCTGGTCAACCTTGATATTGGGAATAGCGTAAGGCAGATTACTGACCCCCTCCACCGCCGACCTGTCCAGCTTGTCTGTCGGCAGAGGATAGAAGGGAATGCCGGTAATACGGTGCCGCCACAGGGACGGGGCGTTATTGTCATCCAGCGCCACCTCGACCTTTTCAAGATGCATGGGCCGATAATAGCCGCCCTTCAGGTCATCCTCGCGGGTCCAGATCAGCTTGACCGGATGGCGTCCCTCTATGGCCAGTGCAGCCATGGCCGCCTCGCCGCCGTAATCCGCAGTAAAATTAGCCCTCCGGCCAAAGGAACCGCCCGCGTAGGTGGTATTAACCTTAACTGCGTCCACCGCAAGCCCGAGTATTTTCGAGATTACGTCCTGTGTCATGGACGGCGATTGACAGCCGTCCCATATTTCCGCCCCCTTGCCCGGCTCATAACGGATCACGCAATTTTGCGGCTCCATAGGTGCATGGGCCAGAAAAGGAAAATTGAAATTCAGCGAGATCTTTTTGGCCGCGCTATCCCAAGCCTTATCCACATCCCCTGTCTCCTTGGCAATATTGCCCGGTTTGGTGAGCAGGTCCGTGTAATGGGCCGCCATCTCCGCCGTTGACCGATTTTCAGCCTCCGTAAAGTCCCAAGCCACATTCAGGGCTTCCCGCCCCTTGATCGCCGCCCAGGTATTTTTGGCATAGACCGCAATGCCGCGCGGGATTTGTCGCACATCCACAACGCCGCGCACGGCCCGTGTTGCCTTATCTGTATAAGATTTCACCTTGCCGCCAAAGCGCGGGGGCCGAGCCACCACAACATAAAGCATATCCGGCAGTTTCACATCCATGGCAAAAATGGCCGAGCCATCTGTTTTGGATGCCGAATCCTTGCGCGGCAGGCTTGCCTTACCGATCAGGGTAAAATCCCGCGATTTTTTCAGGGCTACATCTTCGGCGGGTTTCAGTTTCGCCGCCGCAGCCACCATATCACCGTAACGGGCTGTCTTGCCGGACGCATGGGACAGGGTGCCTTTGCTTGTCTTGATTTCGGACGCAGGCACATGCCATTCACTTGCCGCCGCCCGAACCAGCATATCCCGCGCCGCCGCCCCGGCCTTGCGATATTGCATAAAGCTGTTGGCGATGGAAGATGATCCGCCGGTTCCTTGCGACCCGCCCCAGAAAAGATTGGCGTAGTTTTTTCGGTCTGCCGGGGCAAACTCAACGATCATATCGTCCCAGTCCGCGTCCAGCTCCTCTGCCAGAAGTGTGGTCAGGCCCGTTGATGTTCCCTGCCCCATTTCAAAATGTTTGACTACGGCAATGATCTTGTTATCGGAACGGATTTTGATAAAAGGGTTAAAGGATTTCTCAGCGGCACTATTGGCCCGGGCTTCCAACAGCCCCCCGGCCCCGAAACCAACGATCAGGGCAACGGCGGCGGAGCCTTTTAAGAAATGACGGCGTGATGTTTCTAATGTCATAGCCTATACCTCCAGCTTTTGTGCGGCGGTATGAATAGCCGCGCGTATGCGATGATATGTGGCACAGCGACAGGCATTGCCCGACATATAAGCGTCAATATCCTGATCCGTGGGCGTCTTGTTTTCCTGTAACAGACCGATGGCCTGCATGATCTGTCCCGATTGGCAATAACCGCATTGGACAACATCCTTTTCCCGCCATGCCGTCTGTACCGCATGGGCAATCTTGCCTGTTGCGGCCTCGATCGTGGTAATGCTGGACTTTACGGCGTCCTTAACCGGCATCTGACAGGAGCGCTGTGGCTGACCATCCACCATCACGGTACAGGCCCCGCAAGCTGATACGCCGCACCCGAATTTGGTGCCTGTCAGATTTAATTCATCGCGGATCACCCATAGCAAGGGGGTGTCTCCGTCCACATCAACCTGATGTTTCTTTCCGTTAACTGTAACCTGATACATGGGGGATTCTCCTATATTTTTCCCTATTCAACCACAAAGAAATGTTTTTGTCTATCGGGCAGGAGAGGTCAGGCAGTTATATTTTTATTCCCATTCTATGGTGCCGGGCGGTTTTGAGGTTATGTCATAGACCACCCGGTTGATACCCCGGACTTCATTGATGATGCGGGTCGCCACCCGGCCCAGAAATTCATGGTCAAAGGGGTAATAATCTGCCGTCATGCCGTCCGTGGACGTCACCGCCCGAAGCGCACAGACAAAATCATAAGTTCTGGCATCGCCCATAACCCCGACGGTCCGTACCGGCAACAAAACAGCAAAAGCCTGCCAGATCACATCATACAGTCCGGCGTTCTGGATTTCCTGAAGATAAATATCATCAGCCTTGCGCAGAATGTCGCATTTCTCCGGTGTGATGTCCCCCGGAATACGAATGGCCAGCCCCGGCCCCGGAAAGGGGTGGCGCCGGATGAAGGCTTCGGGCAGGCCAAGTTCCCGGCCAAGTTCCCGAACCTCGTCCTTGAAGAGTTCCCGTAGCGGTTCCACCAGATCCATCTCCATCCGATCCGGCAGGCCGCCCACATTATGATGGGACTTGATCGTGACGCTCGGGCCGCCAGTGAAAGATACGGATTCAATCACATCGGGATAGAGCGTTCCCTGCGCCAGAAAATCCGCGCCGCCGATTTTTTTAGCCTCGCCGTCAAAGACATCAATGAACAGCCCGCCAATGATCTTGCGTTTCTGTTCCGGGTCCGTTACCCCAGCCAGCTTGCCAAGGAACATATCTGCCACATCCATATGAATCAGATTGATGTTATAATGATTGCGGAACAGGTCCACCACTTGCTCGGCCTCATTCAAGCGCATCAAGCCATGGTCCACAAAGACACAGGTCAGTTGATCACCGATCGCTTCATGGAGCAGGACGGCCACAACGGAGCTATCCACGCCGCCGGACAAGCCGCAAATCACCCGGCCCGTGCCGATCTGTTTGCGCATGGCGGCAATGGCTGTTTCCTTAAAGGACGCCATGGTCCAGTCGCCTTTCAGGCCGACCACCTTATGAACAAAATTTGCAATGATTTTGGCCCCGTCCGGGGTATGCACCACCTCGGGATGGAATTGTACGCCGTAAAATTTTCGGGCTTCGTCCGCAATGGCGGCATAAGGCGCATTGCCGCTGGTCGCCGTTACCACAAAACCTTCGGGCAGATCAATGACCCGGTCACCGTGGCTCATCCAGACCTGATGGCTGGTGCCTGCGGCCCATACCCCGTCAAACAGGGTGCAATCTTTTTTAATGTCGATGAAGGCGCGGCCAAATTCCTTGTCTTCCGAAACACCCACCTTGCCGCCCAGTTGTTCGCACATGGTTTGCTGCCCGTAACAGATGCCCAGAACCGGCACGCCCAGCGTAAACACCCGGTCCGGGGCGCGGGGGGCCTCTATGCCGGTGACTGAACTGGGCCCGCCGGACAGAATAATACCCGCCGGATTAAAATCCTCGAGCATTTCATCGGCTTTGTTAAAGGGGACAATTTCTGAATAAACCCCGCTTTCCCGCACCCGACGCGCGATAAGCTGAGTTACCTGAGAGCCAAAATCTATGATGAGTATTCTATCAGTCATGCTGTCTTCTCTATAATAGCAACAAAAAACCCATCGGTTCCGTGACTATGCGGCGACAGGGCCAGACAATCGGGCAATGATGACAAGCTTTTCAAATCCGGTTTTTCATATAAGTCTGAATAGGGAATGAGTTTGGCCCCTTCGTGGCTATCCAGAAATGTGGAAATCTGCTGCTCATTTTCATCCTGAAACAGGGAACAGGTCATATAGATCATGCGCCCGCCCGGCTTGACAAAGCCCCAACCCTCAGACAGTAAAGTCTTTTGTATGCGCATATATTTGGTGAGGTTATCCGCGTCCAGCCGCCATTTCAGTTCCGGATTACGCCGCCAGACCCCACTGCCACTACACGGTACATCAAGGATCACCCGGTCCATCTTTTCCAGATATTCGGACAGGATTTTCTGCCGCTTGCCGCCTGCCGTATCCAGATGACGGCCCTGCAAAATACGGACGTTGGCCCGTTTGGCGCGCGGCTTCAGGTCTTTCAGGCGGCGCGCATTATTGTCAAAGGCGTAAATCTGGCCTTTATTTTCCATCAGGGCCGCCGCCGCCAGTGTCTTGCCCCCGGCCCCGGCGCACAGGTCCATGACCTGCTGTCCCGGTTTGATGGCGCACAGGTCCACGGCCAGCTGTGCCGCCTCATCCTGAATTTCCACCGCGCCGTCTTTATAGATGTCCCAACTATCTATGCGCGGGTTGTCAGACAGAATGAGCGCGCTGTCCGCCCATTTCCCCCGGCTGAAATCAACGTCCTGATCTTTCAGGAAAGTCTCTACCTCTGCCACGGTGGCTTTCCCCGGATTAACCCGCAGGTCAAAGGGGGCGCGCCCGTTCAGGCTTTCCAATTCCGCCACAAAATTATCGCCGAACCGCGCCTGCAAGCGGCTTTCCAGCCACAGGGGGTAATTTAACCGGTGATGAGGCTGTTCTTCGTGGGTTTTTGTCAGGAACGCTCGCTCATCATCACTTGGGGCCGCAGGAGAATGATCCTGCCCGCTGAACAACGTGTCATCGCCGAGGGTCTGCAAAACCATCTTACGCACGGAACCACCGCTTACCTCCGCCAGAAAGCCCCAATTTCGGACGACCTGATAGACAAGCCCCGTCACCGCCCGCCGGTCTTTGGACCCGGCATAGCGGCGGGTACGAAAATATTTCCGGATCAGGTTATCGGCTGACGCACCGTCATTGGACAGGCTCTCCGACACCTGTTCCAATATCTCTATGGCCGCCTGAACGCGGGCTGATTCAATCATGGAATTGCTCTTTTATGAAGATGGATAATTGGGTGATTCACGGGTGATCGCCACGTCATGAACATGGCTTTCGCGCAAGCCCGCATTGGAAATTTTAACAAATTCCGCCCGTTTATGGAAATCGGCAATGGTGGCGCTGCCCGTATAGCCCATGCTGGCCCGGACGCCGCCGACCAGTTGATGGATCATATTGGCCACCTCGCCCTTGAACGGCACCTGTCCCTCGATGCCTTCGGGCACCAGCTTCAGGCTGTCGGTAATTTCCTCCTGAAAATACCGGTCCGCAGAGCCGCGCGCCATGGCGCCCAGCGACCCCATACCCCGGTAAGCCTTGTAAGACCGTCCTTTATAGAGGAAAACCTCCCCCGGTGATTCCGCCGTCCCCGCCAGCAGAGAGCCAATCATCACCGCATTGGCCCCGCCCGCGATGGCCTTGGCAATATCGCCCGATGTTTTCAGGCCGCCGTCCGCGATGATCGGCACATTTGCCTTGCGCGCGGCCTTGACGGCATCAATGATCGCCGTGAGCTGCGGCACCCCGACTCCGGCGATAATCCGCGTGGTGCAGATGGACCCCGGCCCGATACCGATCTTGACCGCATCAACCCCGGCATCTATCAAAGCCTGCGTCCCGTCCGTGGTCGCCACATTGCCGCCCACCACCTGAATATGGCCGTAGGTTTTCTTGATCTTTTCAATGGCCGTCAGAACGCCCCTGGAATGACCATGGGCCGTATCAACCACCAGCATATCCACCCCGGCCTCGATCAGGGCCTCTGCCCGATCATAGCCATCATCACCGACGCCGGTCGCCGCGCCGACGCGGAGCCTGCCGTCCTGATCCTTGCTGGCGTGGGGATGCAAGCGGGCCTTTTCAATATCCTTCACCGTGATCAGACCGATACAGGCATAGGCTTCATCAACCACAAGAATTTTCTCAATACGGAATTTATGGAGCAGCAGCTTGGCTTCCTCCATAGTAACACCGGGCTTGACCGTCACCAGATTTTCACTGGTCATCAGCTCTTTCACCGGCTGCCTCATATTGGTGGCAAAGCGCACATCCCGGTTGGTGATAATACCTTCCAGCTTGCCGGTTTTCTCGCGCACCACCGGGATGCCGGATATTTTCTGTTCCAGCATCAGGGCCAGCGCGTCGGCCAAAGTCTGATCCGGGTGAATGGTCAGCGGGTCGATCACCATGCCGGATTCAAATTTCTTGACCCGGCGTACCTCGGCGGCCTGTTCCGCAATGGTGAAATTCTTGTGAATAACGCCCATACCGCCCAATTGCGCCATGGCGATGGCCATGGGCGATTCCGTCACCGTATCCATGGCCGCCGAGATCAGCGGCATATTCAGTTGAATGTCCTTGGTAACACGGGTGGCCACATTAACCTGTCCGGGCAGAACGGCAGATTCCTGCGGCACAAGCAATACATCATCAAAGGTAAGGGCTTCACGGATATTCATTTCGACTCCTCAAAAAAGACAGGGCAAAAAAAAATATCCCGCAGTTGTAAAAAAATTACATCATCATCAGGAAAGTTGGTTGCAGATAGCAGGTATTGCCGAAAAGGTCAAAAAGAAAGCGTGAAAAAAATATTTTAGGGCGGGGTTTGATGTTTTAAATGTAAAGATTCAGTATTAGGCAACGGGGCATTGGCCCTTTAGTTTAAGCTGGAAATTATTAACTGAACGACTACCGACGATTATCGGTAGGTTCATCCGGTGTATGGCTTTCAATATAGTTCATGATGGTTTCATTGGTCACATTTCCTGAGGTGGTACAAAAGTATCCCCGCGCCCAAAACCTTTGTCCCCAATATTGCTTCTTCAGTTCTGGAAACTGCTGTTGCACCTTGCGAGACGTACAGCCCTTAACCCGGCGCATGAAATCACTGACTGAGAGCTTCGGTGGTATTTCCACGAACATATGGATATGGTTGCTGGACAGAACACCCTTTATAATCTTTACACCCGGTTGCTCACATATCTGACGGGTGATCTCACGGATACGCAAACGCATTTCCTCTGTTAAGACCTTATATCTGTACTTTGTAATCCATACCAAATGATAACGATTATGGAAAATTGTATGGCTGGCAGTCGTGTATGTCATTCTATACTCCCAAAAGGTTTCACCCCTGCGGGCCATAACCTTTTGGGAGTATAGAATGACTATCCGTGATTCTGGACTGAAGTCCAGTTCTACCGACTAAAAGTCGGTGGTTTAGTACCAAAGGCTTGGAAAATCAAATAGTTAACTAATGTTTGGTGTCGCAGTTTTTAATGCCATAGACGGTTATCATAGCCTATTCCTTGAAAGATATATTCTCAACATGGCCCTCCGGGTCAGCGTGGATCAGGACTTCGGCTTCGGGATATTCGGCCATGATTTCGGCCTCCACATCATCAGAGATATGATGGGCCTCACTCAGGGTAATATCGCCGTCCAGTTCCAGATGAAACTGAATGAAAATATTAAGGCCCGACTTGCGCGTTTTCATGTCATGGATACCACGTACATGCTTATGAGAGCGGATTAGACTCAAAATTCTGGTCTTGTCGGCCTCATCCATTTCCCGGTCCATGAGCATATCAATGGAATTCTGCGCAATTTGTCGCACATTATAAATCAGGTAACCCGCCACCAGCAGTCCGATGATCGGGTCCGCATAATAATAATCCAGATATTCACTCAGGACCAAGGCCAGTATCACGCCGAAATTCATCAGAATATCACCGGAATAATGCACATGGTCCGCCGAAATTGCCATCGACCCGGTCTTGCGGATCACATAACGCTGATAGGTCACCAGCATCACCGTCAAAACGATGGAGATCAGCAGAACAGTTATACCCTTGTCTGCCTCAGTCACAGGTTCCGGGTTTATCAGCCTGCTCCCGGCTTCCATGGTCAGAAACAGGGCCGAGAGAAAAATAACCATGGCCTGCACAAGGCCGGCAATGGCCTCTGCCTTGCCATGGCCAAAACGATGATCATCATCCGCCGGCACCACCGCAAAACGAATGGCCACCAGATTAATCAGGGACGCCAGAATATCCATCAGGCTGTCCATCAAAGACCCGAGCATGGACACTGCCCCGCTCACATGATAAGCCCAGGCCTTGATCAGTATCAGGGTAAAGGCCACCGCAACTGCCGCATTGGCCGCCCGAACCATCAGGCGTGAAGATTGCCCGTTGCGCGTCTCATCCGTCATGGGTAAAGCTCCCGTTTTACCCAGACATCCTGTTCATTCTTTTCATAGACATGACGCATATGCAGGCGGAATTTGCGGTCTTCCCAGAATTCAATCTGCTCCGGCACAAGCCGAAAACCCGACCAGTGCGGTGGGCGCGGCACAGTGCCAAGGGCGTATTTCGTCGCATATTTTGCAATCGACGCCTCAAACTCAAATAATCCCTTCATGGGGCGGCTCTGATGCGAGGCCCAGGCCCCGATCTGGCTGTCCTTTGCCCGGGTCGCAAAATAGGCATCGGCTTCGGCGTCACTGACGGCGATAACCGGACCTTCAACCCTGACCTGACGTTTCTGGGACTTCCAGTGAAAACACAGGGACGCAAAGGGGTTTTCGCCAAGCTCCAACCCTTTTCGGCTTTCCAGATTGGTATAGAAAACAAACCCGCGCTCATCCACGCCTTTCAGCAACACCATTCGGACCGACGGGCGGCCCTGGCCATCGGCTGTTGCCAAGGCCACAGCCTCCGCAAGTCCCTCAGCCTCATGGGCTTTTTCAAACCATTCTTTAAATAATTCAATCGGATTTTTCACAGGCTCGCCCTTGAATTTTATCATTAATACGCCAAATTCATATTAGAATATGTAATTTGATTTTAAATGATATATAATCACAATCGATCAGGAATACAATCTATTGAATGAGAAGGGATTTCGTATGTTACTTTCCAATAGTCCAAAGCCCAAAGCCGCCATCGCCGCAACGATGATCGTCGCCGCCTCCCTGTTGCTCACATCCTGCACCAAGGAAGAAACCGGCACTTTGCTCGGCGCCATTGGCGGGGCGGTTATCGGTGATGCGATCGGGGGCCGGAATGGTAGCACGGGGCAGGTCATCGCCGTGGCCGCAGGCACCCTCGCCGGGGCCTACATTGGCCGTGAAATTGGTAAATCCCTTGACCGGGCAGACCGTCTGGCCATGCAGGAAAAAACCCAATATTCTCTGGAAAAAAGCAAATCCGGTGATACGACAAAATGGTATAACCCCGATAGTGGAAATTCCGGCACCATCACCCCTCAGCCTGCCTATACCAACAAGACGGATGAATATTGCCGGGAATATCAACAGACGGTAACCGTTGGCGGCAAGACCGAAACCGCCTATGGGACCGCCTGCCGTCAGGAAGACGGCACATGGAAAATTTCTAATCAGTGAGTCAATAAAAAATCATGAAAGACCCCTACAGCGTATTAGGCGTTTCCAAATCAGCCAGTGATGCGGAACTGAAAAAAACCTATCGCACTTTGGCAAAAAAATTGCACCCCGATATTAATTCAGGTGATGAGGAGGTGGCCGAACGCTTCAAGGAAGTGTCGGCGGCCTATGGCCTGTTGCGTGATAAAGAACTGCGTGGCCGCTATGACCGGGGCGAAATCAACCCGGATGGCTCGGAAAAAGGCTTTGCCGGCGGCGGCGGTGGCGGCTTTCATCCTCACGCGGGCGGTGCGGGCCGTTTTGGGGACGGGTTCGATCCGGAAGAAATATTCGCCTCTATTTTTGGTGGTCGCCGGCAACAGCAGCCCCGCCGTCAAAAGGGACCGGATGTCAATTATCTATTAAAAGTCGATTTTCTGGACGCCATCAAGGGCGGCAAGAAAACCCTGACCCTTGAAAATAACAAGACCCTGAATGTAACCATCCCGGAAAATGTCAAAGAGGGCCAGAAAATCCGCCTGAAGGGACAGGGGGCGCAGGGCATTAACGGCGGCCCGGCGGGGGATGCGATCATTGAAATCTCCGTCAAGCCCCATGGTTTTTTTCGCCGTGAGGGCAATGACATTCACCTTGACCTGCCCATCACTTTGGAAGAAGCGGTACTTGGCGAAAAGGTCAATATCCCGACCACCACCGGCAAGGTTGCCATGACCATCCCCAAGGGGTCCAGCTCTGGACGGGTGCTGCGCCTGAAAGGCAAAGGAGCCACTGACCCGAAGACCAAAGCCAGGGGTGATCAATATGTCAAGCTACAGATTATGTTGCCGCCGGAACCGGATGAGGCTCTGGAAAAAGCCATTAAGAAATGGGCCAAGGATAAGAAACAAGACGTCAGAACCCATATGGCATGACGGAAAAACTGAAAAAATTCAGCTTTCTGATTGAAGCCGTAAAAAACTTTGCCCGCCATGATGGCATGGTCATGGCCGGTTATCTGGCCTTTCTGACCATGCTGGCGCTTTTTCCCTTTATCATCTTTCTGGTGTCACTTGCCGGATTTTTTGGCCAGTCGGACGCCGGGATACAAGCCATGGACTATCTGTTCGAAAATATGCCGGAGGATGTGGCCAAGGTTCTGCATGGCCCCATTGAGAAAATGATCAAAACCACTGATAAGAGCATCATGACCTTCAGTATCCTTGGCGCCTTATGGGTGTCATCATCGGCCATCGATGCGGCGCGTCTGGCCATCGTTCGCGCTTTTGGCACCGTTAGCCGCAGGCCATTCCTGCGCCGCCGGGCAGAGGGTCTGCTGCTGGTCATCCTGTCGGCCAGCAGCATTATCATCGGGATGAGTATTCTGGTTTTTGGACCCGTGGCCTGGAAAATCCTGATCAGCTATATTCCCCTTGAGGCCGACTGGAAACTGATCTGGAATCTGGTGCGCCTGTCGGTCAGTGTCAGCCTGATATTCGGCGCGTTATGCCTGTCCTATTTTGTCTTAAAGCCACGCAAGCTCGCGGGCCGCACCCCGGTCATAGCCGGGGCGACAGCCACCCTGTTGCTGTGGATGATTGTGGGCAATGGCTTTTCCATTTACCTGAAGCATTTTGGCAATTATGACGTGACATACGGCAGTCTGGCCGGGGCAATAATCACGTTAATGTTATTTTATTTTCTGGGCGCATCCTATATTTTAGGGGCGGAAGTGAATGCCGCTCTCTATCATCAGAGGTCAGATAATACAGCGAAAAATACATCAAGTGATTGAATAACATGCAAAAATGTGTAGGATTAGCTATTATTTACAGACAACCTACACCAAAAAATGAGACATAATCTCAAAGGAATAATAATGACAAATTATAACGGCCTTCTTGCCGGTAAACGCGGAATCATCATGGGGGTGGCCAACAATCGGTCAATCGCCTGGGGTATTGCCAGAAAAGCGGCGGAACAAGGGGCCGAAATTGCCTTCACCTATCAGGGGGAAGCCCTGGAAAAGCGGGTGCGCCCTCTGGCGGAATCAATAGGGTCCGACATTATCCTGCACTGCGACGTGACCGATGACGCGTCCATTGATGCGGTCTTTGCCGAGCTTGAGAAACGTTGGGGCCGCATTGACTTTCTGGTTCATGCCATCGCCTATTCCGACAAGGCGGAACTGACCGGGCGTTATGTGGATACCACGGCGGAAAATTTCGCCATGAGCCTGAATATTTCCTGTTATTCCTTCACCGCCGTAGCGCAAAGAGCCGAAAAGCTGATGACCGAAGGTGGCAGCATGCTCACCCTCAGCTATTACGGCGCGGAAAAAGTTATCCCCCATTACAACGTCATGGGCGTTGCCAAGGCGGCATTGGAGGCCAGCGTCAAATATCTGGCCCGTGATCTTGGCCCGAAAAATATCCGGGTCAACAGCCTGTCTGCTGGCCCTATAAAAACACTGGCGGCGGCGGGTATTGGTGATTTCCGCTATATCCTGAAATGGAATGAACTGAACTCTCCCCTTGGCCGCAATGTGACCACCGACGAAGTGGGCAATAGCGGCATGTATCTGCTCAGCGACCTGTCCAGCGGGGTGACCGGGGAAAACCATCATGTGGACAGCGGCTATCACGTGATGGGCATGAAACGGGAAGATGCCCCCGATCTTAGCCTCGTCTGATTTGAGAAAGAAACGTCATGTCCTATAACAGCTTCGGCCATATCTTCCGGGTAACCACCTGGGGGGAAAGCCACGGCCCGGCCATTGGCTGTGTGGTCGATGGTGTGCCAAGCAGATTGACCATTTGCGAAGATGAAATCCAGCATTTTCTGGATCAGCGCAAACCCGGCCAAAATCGCTTTATGACCCAGCGACAGGAAGCTGACAAGGTGAAAATCCTGTCCGGCACCTTTGAGGGCATGACCACCGGAACGCCCATCAGCCTGATGATTGAAAATACCGACCAGCGGTCCAGGGATTACGGCGACATCAAAGATAAATACCGGCCCGGCCATGCGGATTTTACCTATATGGAGAAATACGGCATCCGCGATCATCGGGGCGGCGGGCGTTCATCGGCCCGGGAAACCGCTTGCCGCGTGGCCGCCGGGGCCATCGCCCGCAAAGTTTTAGGCCTTGGCATAGAGGTCAAGGCGGCACTGGTCCAGATAGGCGACCATGAAATAAACCGCGATAACTGGGACTGGGATGAGGTGGGCAACAACCCCTTCTGGTCTCCGGACAAGGAAATGGTTCCGGTCTGGGAAAAATATCTCGATGATATTCGCAAGAAAGGTAGCTCCATCGGGGCCGTTATCGAAGTCCATGCCTTTGGCGTTCCCGCCGGAATAGGCGCACCCGTCTATGCCAAGCTCGACAGCGATCTTGCCAGCGCCATGATGAGCATCAATGCGGTCAAGGGGGTTGAAATTGGCGAGGGTTTTAACGCCGCCCGCCTGACCGGCGAAGAAAATGCCGATGAAATGTATATGGATGAGGCCGGAAATCCCGCGATTCGCACCAATCATGCAGGCGGCATCCTGGGCGGCATCAGCTCCGGTAAGGAAATCGTCTGTCGCTTTGCGGTAAAGCCCACCTCCTCTATCCTCACCCCTCGAAAAACGGTGGATAGGGCGGGCAATGAAACCAAGATTATTACCAAGGGCCGCCATGATCCTTGCGTTGGTATCCGCGCCGTCCCCATCGGCGAGGCCATGATGGCCTGCGTTCTGGCTGATCATATCCTGTTGCATCGGGCGCAACAGGGGTAGAACTTTACTTCAGGCTGTCCACATATTTCAATATGGCCTGTATGCGGTGGGTGTCTTCTATCTGGCCCCGGTTGCC
>UOED01000027.1_pt1 | contig 26821 bp, 22 predicted proteins | sample 1990161 | NCBI WGS metagenome assembly UOED01 (sample SAMEA4728526, study PRJEB27164) | hydrothermal vent metagenome | biome: marine basaltic hydrothermal vent biome; feature: marine hydrothermal vent; material: mineral | place: Pacific Ocean | collected 2011-06-14/2011-07-23 | depth 1741 m | reverse complement strand
AACAAAGGCAAATTTGGGGATTTTGAAATGGAAGGCCGGGTTATCGTCCGATGTCCATGCCGCCACCGTTTTCGCCCCGTAAGCCGCCGCGCAAATGCCTGAAATCGCGCTTTTCATGATGTCCTGAAAGGTAGCGGTATCGGCTTTGGTTGCGGGGCGGATGATCATTTCAGGCTCTTGCCAAAGGGGTTGTCGCCTTTGCGCAGCATCATGCGGATGGGGACGCCGGGCAGTTCAAAATCCCAGCGTAGCTCATTGAGCAGATAACGTTCGTAACTGCGGGCCACATCGGCGGTCCGGTTACAGAAAATGGCAAAGGTTGGCGGGCGGGTTTTCACCTGCGTCATATACCGCATCTTGATCCGGCGGCCTTTGACCGATGGATGGGGGTGGTATGCGGTGGTGGCCGCCAGCCATTTGTTCAGTTTCGCCGTGCTCACCCGCCGGTTCCACATGCGATAGGCATTGAAAACCGCCGGCATCAATTTATCAACCCCCCGACCGGTCAGGGCCGAGATCGGAACCACCGGAATACCCTTGATCTGGGGCAGGGAATGTTCCAGCGTGTCAAGAATATCTTTCATGACCTCCTGACGGTTTTCCATCAGGTCATATTTATTGAGCGCAATCACCAGAGAGCGACCTTCCTGCACGATCAGGCTGGCAATGCTCAAATCCTGTTTCTCAAAGGGCATGGTCGCGTCGACCATCAGGACAACCACCTCGGCAAAATTGAGCGCGCGAATGGTATCGGCGACCGAGAGCTTTTCCAGCTTCTCCATGACCTTTGATTTCCGGCGCAGTCCCGCCGTATCAAACATGCGGATTTCCCGCCCTTCGTAATGATAGGTTACGCCGATGGAATCACGGGTCAGGCCCGCTTCCGGCCCGGTAATCTGGCGTTCTTCGCCCAGCAGATAATTGACCAGCGTGGATTTGCCCACATTGGGCCGCCCGACAATGGCCATTTGCAGGGGCAGGCCGCTGTCTGCCTCGGTGGCTTCGGCTTCTTCGTCGCTGACCTCGCCCTTGATGGAGACGGATTTGCTGATGATGTCATCAGGATCTTCTTCTACCACCAGATTTTTATCGAGGATTATTTTGTCAAATGCCTCGATCAGTTCAGACAGGCCCTCACCATGTTCTGCGGAGATGGCGACCGGATCACCAAGGCCCAGAGAATAGGATTCGTAAATGCCTGCTTGGGCGGCCCGGCCCTCACATTTATTACACAGCAGGATGACCGGGGTTTCGCCGCGCCTGAGAACATCGGCGAAATGCTTGTCCAGCGGGGTGACGCCCGCGCGGGCATCAATCATGAACAGGACAAAGTCCGCTCCGGTAATGGCAAGGTCGGTCTGGGCGCGCATACGGGCAGACAGCTTTGTATCACCGTCTTCCTCAAGCCCTGCCGTATCAATGGCCAGGAAATTTATCCCGCCGAGACTTGCCTTGGCCTCACGCCGGTCCCGGGTGACACCGGGGGTATCATCCACAAGGGCCAGCCGCTTGCCGACCAGCCTGTTAAATAATGTTGACTTGCCCACATTGGGCCGGCCAACCATTGCAACCTTAATGGTCATGTCTTTTGTCCAAGAATCTCAGGCATTAAATGCCAAAACATAAATATCTTTATGTCGTCTATAGGGAAATGGACCCCGGATCAAGTCCAGGGTGACAAACGTGCGTTTTTCTTCCTTAGCGCATGGCGATAAGTTCCGCATCCCGCGTCAGAAAATATAACGTTTTGTTGGCTACAATCGGCGCCATTTCCATATCGTCCGGCAATTCCATGCCGCTGATGAAAGACCCGTCATAGGGCGACAGGGACACCGCATAGCCATGGGATGAGGTGACGATCAACCGATCACCGGCAAGGGTCGGCCCATGCCAGATAACCGCTTTTTTCCGCCGGTCCGGGTCTTTGAAGCGTTCCAACTGCCGCACCCAGCGGATCAGGCCTGTTCGGCGGGTGACGCAGACCACCTGTCCTTCCGGCGTAACCACATAAATATATTCTCCCACGACCCAGGGCGTATGCTGAGAGCCGATATTCTGTTCCCAGATCCGCACGCCGGAACGCAGGTCAATGGCGACCATGCGCCCACTGTGGCTGATGGCATAGACCTTGCCGTCATAAATCACCGGCTCGCCGTCAATATCGCGCAGGGTCGACATGGCGGTCAGTCGGCCCTGAGTATTCAGGGTATCAGACCAGAGCACTCGGCCATTTTCCACCCGCATGGCATAAAGCTCACCGGAAGAATAGGCAGAGATCACAGTATTGCCGGTCACCGCCGGGCTGGCCGCGCCCACAAGGCCGGCATTTTCCGAAATCCCCACCTCGCTCCACAGGGTTTCGCCGTTGGTGGCATTCAGGGCATAGGTCTGATTATCATTGGTCAGGGCAAAAACCCGCCCGTCCGCATAGGTGGGGGCGCCGCGCATGGGCACCGCCAGCCGCGTAAGCCATATAATATCACCCGTAGTTTTTGACATGGCCGCCACATGACCATAGCCATTGGTGATATAAAGTGCGTCCGGCCCCGCCGTCACCCCGCCGCCATAGGAGATATTTTTTGTCTCGCCCTTTTCCTTGAATTGATGGTCCCACAGCTTTTTGCCCGTATCCGCATTATAGGCGGTTACCTTGGACATGGCATCCATGGCATAAATCACACCATCCTGGACCACCGGCATGCTGATGGTGCTACGACGGTTATTGGAGCTTTCACCAATGTTTTTTGACCATATTTTTTTCGGGTTATCGCCAAGGCTTAAATGTTGCATCACGTGAAGAGGATTACCACCCGCCTGCGCCCAGTTTTTGTTCACATAGGGCATGGGCAGTTGAACCTGAAGGTTGGCCAGATCCGCATTCTCTTTAAGGCTTTGTTCAAAGGTCAGAACCGGAATACGTTCCCCTGTTATTTTCTGGCCATTTTTCTTTTCGTCTTCCGATGATCCGCTACAGGCCGCGAGGGCGCCGAACAGAGCCACACACAGGGACATCCTGAAAAAAACGGTCATTGATGATTTACGCTGGGAAATCATATGCTGCTTACCTTCACTCATTATTCGATAACGGATTGGAAATCTTTGGCCCGTCTTTTGACGTCCTGCGGTGCTTCCAGATCCTGTTCCAGTTCCACAAGCAGTTTTTTGCCGTCTTCCACTTTACCGGCGGCAATGGCTGACATGGCCAGAAGCTCCTTGGCCATATATTTCCATGCATTTCCCTCAATAGTCAGGGGAGCGAGGCGGTTTTGCATGTCTTCATAGCTGGCGGTGTCAAGCATGATCATAGCAGCTTTCAGGCGGGCCAGATCACGAAAGACCTTTTCCACATCCGGGGCATTGGTCAATCTGTCAAGGGCGGCAACTGCCTTATCCTTATCGCCATTGGTCAGGTCAATCTCGGTCTGTTTGAAAGCGACCAGAATCTGATAGCCTTCCACATCGGTGCCGGACAGTTGATCAAGGGTTTTCAGGGCTTCATCCATATCATTGGCGATGACACTCTGTTCTGCCTTGCCATAGAGTTCTGCAACCTCGGCATATTTGCTTTCGTTATAATTTTTCAGGGTCACATTACCGGCGACGAATAACACTATCCCCACCAGAAAGGTGATGACATAGGGACCAAATCTCTTCCAGAAACTGGTCAGCTGTTTGTGGCGCAGGTCTTCGTCAACCTCGCGGATAAATTCTTCAGACAATCAAGGCTCCTGTCATTGTCATTTTTTATTTGCGGCACAAGATAGCGCGGGCTTGACCATAAGGCAATCAAGCATTGTGATTAGCGTAAAAAATTGTCCGCAGATCCTAAGACTTTGGCCGATAGGTATGTTCCTTCGCCGGAAAGGTCCGGGCTTTGACGTCTTCGGCATATTGGCGGACTGCTTCGTCAATGGTCTGGCCCACTTCCGCATAGCGTTTGACAAATTTGGCGTTGGACGGAAAATAGCCCAGCATATCCTCCACCACCAGAATCTGCCCGTCGCAATCCGGTGAGGCGCCAATGCCGATGGTGATAATATCCAGCTTTTTGGTGATTTCAGCGGCCAATGGCTCCATGACGCCTTCCAGCACCACTGAGAAAGCCCCGGCCTTTTGAATGGCATAGGCGTCTTCAATTGTCCGGGTGCGCTCATCCTGATTGCGGCCCTGGGTGCGGTAACCGCCCATCACATGAACCGCCTGTGGGCGCAGGCCGATATGGGCCATGACCGGAATATTGCGCTCCACCAGAAATTTTATGGTCTCCGCCATGGCCGCCCCGCCTTCCAGCTTGACCGCCGCACATCCGGTCTCACGCAGGACCCGCGATGCATTGTGAAAAGCCTGCTCTTTTGATTCCTCGAATGAGCCAAAGGGCATATCAAGGATAACCATGGCTTTTTGCGCGCCGCGCATGACGGCTTTGGTATGCTCAATCATGGTGTCCAGCGACACGCCGATGGTACTTTCCATGCCATAGAGCACCATGGCCAGACTGTCACCCACCAGCAGGAAATCCACATGGGGGTCAAGCTGCGCGGCCATGGGCGCGGTATAGGCGGTGAGGGAGACCACAGGGCGCGCGCCTTTCAGCTTGGTAATGTCACGAATGGTATTGCGGCGTATTTTGGTATCGGCGTACATAGGATGCTCTTGATCAATGAATATCGGTTGGGGTCAGCATAACCGTTATTTTTATAATGACAAGATTTACCGGGCTTGAACTGTGGCTTTGATCTCACTTGCCCGGCCTTCTTTTGGGACAATAGTCAGGGTCAATGTCTTGCCTTTTAGTGTTTCCGGGCCATTATAGGAGACGGCAAAAAGGCCGTTATCCTTGAGAGAGGCCTGTCCAAACAACATTGTTTTCGGGCCTTCCACAATGATATTTTTAACATTGGCAAGGCTGTTCGGCAGTTGGATCAGCAAAGTGTTTTCTGGTCCCAATGTTAATTTTGTGTCTTTGCTGTCTATTTCAAGCGGGACAAGATCGCGGAAACTGTCCAGTTGGGCCTGTTGGAAAATTGATATTTTCATATTTTTTGGTGATGCAACAGTCAGTTTGTAATTGGCATGTTGGGGGACACATATATCCGAGCAGATCATGTAATCAAGGCCCAGCGCAAGGGAAACAGGGGTATTTTCATCTTTAACGGTTACTTCAATGGGCAGGATGACCTCGTGATAATAAACATAGGTATCCATATCAAAAAGCTGCATCAGTTTTGGCAAGGGCCATTTAACGGCAATATTATTGATATTTTCTGCCTTGTTCCAGGCCCAGCGCGGGGGCAGGCCGGCCTCGCCGGGGGAGCGCCAATATGTTTTCCAGCCGTCCTGAAGTGATACCTGCCAGCCCAGATGAAGGATTTTCCGGTCCCTGTCGTAGCCGCCGACAAACAGACGTGATTTGCTGTATCGATCCATAACCCATTGGGAGGACAGGCTGTTCGCCATCAGACTTTGTGGCAAAATGACGATCAGGAACAAGGGGGCAACAACGATACAGCGGGTTATCTTTTTAATCATATTCATTTTGTTTCTATAAATTACAGACCAATAAGTATATAGTTAATCTCTAGGAGAATATAATCAATATTGTGTGAAAATTATGTTTTTAATTCAGAAGGCCGTATATTCCCATGATTAAAGCATCTTACCTTGACGGGCAACTGCTGTTGGCCATGCCTAATATGACCGACCCCCGATTTGATCGCAGTGTTATTTACATGTGCAGTCATAGCGAAGAAGGTGCCATGGGGCTGGTGATCAACAATTGTGCGGTAAATATTGATTTTCCCGGATTGCTGGATCAACTGGATGTGGACTTTGACCTGCGCGGTTTTGGGGGCCACGAAATGGAGGAGGTTATTCTTCATGCCGGCGGGCCGGTGGAAACCGGTCGCGGATTTATTCTACATTCTGCGGACTATATTCAGGACAGCACCCTGATTATTTCAGAGACCGTTGCCCTGACCGCCACCGTTGATATCCTGGCCGCTATTGCACAGGAGGAGGGGCCACGGGATTATATCATTGCCCTTGGCTATACCGGATGGGGGGCAGGACAGCTCGAATCTGAAATACTGCGCAACAGCTGGCTTAATATCGAGCCGGATGAGGAATTACTGTTCCGAACCGACCTTGATCTGAAATGGGCTCGGGCTATGGCAAAGCTCGGCATTGATATTTCCATGCTGTCAACGCATGCCGGAAACGCTTGAGGCTATTTGTGCTTTCATAACGGGGTAGTTTTGTGCGTTTTATTTATCCAGCCGCCGCCCAGCAATTGGTCGTTCAGGTAAAATACAGCGGCTTGCCCCGGCGAAATGCCCTGTTCGGGCGTCTGTAGCTTTATCTGCGCCCGTTCTGTTCCGTCCAGAGGAAACAGGGTCGCTGGAACCGGGACGCTGGTGGAACGGACCTTAACAGTTATGTTCAAGCCGTTTCCGGGTATGGCTTGATGACCCAGCCAGTTGACCTCTTTGAGGGTCAGCCGTGAAATTTCCAAAGCCTCTTTCGGGCCAACGATCACCTGTTTCATATCCGGGTCCAGCTTGACCACATAGAGCGGGTCGCCGCCGCCAATACCAAGGCCTTTGCGCTGACCGATAGTATAATGAATTATGCCTTTGTGACGGCCCAGAATGTCTCCGTTCACATGGACAATATCTCCGGCTTCGGATGCGCCGGGACGCAGCCGTTCAATGACACTGGCATAATTGCCGCCCGGCACAAAGCATATATCCTGACTGTCGGGCTTGTGGGCCACCTGAAGGCCGTATTTTTCGGCCAGCTTGCGTACCTCGTCCTTTTCCATGCCGCCCAAAGGGAAACGCAGGAAATCGAGTTGTTCACGGGTTGTGGCAAACAGGAAATAGCTCTGATCCCGGTTGTCATCCACCGCCCGGTACATTTCCCAGTGGTTCCCGGATTTTTCCTGTTGCACATAATGGCCTGTTGCCAGAACATCAGCGTCAAGGTCACGGGCGGTTTCCAGCAGATCTTTGAATTTCACTTCCTGATTACAGCGGACGCAGGGAATGGGGGTTTCGCCCCGGATATAACTGTCGGCAAATTCTGACATCACTGAATCCTGAAACCGGCTTTCATAATCCAGTACATAATGGGGGATATTGATGGCTTCGGCAACGCGGCGGGCATCATGAATATCCTGTCCGGCGCAACAGGCCCCTTTTTTCTGAACCGCAATGCCGTGATCATAGAGTTGCAGGGTGATACCGAGCACATCATAGCCTTCATCCTTTAGCATGGCGGCTACGACAGAGCTGTCCACACCGCCGGACATCGCCACCACAACCCGCGTGTCTGCGGGGGCCTTGGCAATACCCAATGAGTTCAGGTCTATATGATTATTATTGTCGGTCATAAGGCGGCCAATATAGCATATATGGCCCGACTTCAAGAGAAGAATTCTATATAAAGTTGAGGAGTGTCAGGTTGGTCAGTTCACTGGTAATCTTGAAGGAGGCTTCCAGTGCCACCTGATCATTATTCAGCCGACTTATGGCCTCGGCCACATTGACGTCCTCTATATCGGAAATGAAGATTTTCAGGAAGGCTTCCTGATTTTGATTCTCTTTGGTGAAATTTTCCACATTCTTCTGCCGGGTGCCGTTTCTGGCCACCAGAACCCGCAACTTGTCAATAGCTGTGTCCATATTAGCCAGTTCGCCCTTCAGGAAATTGATCTGGGTGGCATCCAGCTTTCCGGACAGCGGCCCGGACGGCCCGGCATTGAAATCCGCAATATTTTTATAAACCTGAAAGACGTCCTGCCCGACCTCATCGGCCAGAAGGCCATATTCCAATGTGGTATTTTGTCCAATCTTTGCCGACTGGCGGCGTTGGTCATTCTGAAAAATATCATTGACACTGGCGGCGGCAGTCAAATCGGCGATGGTTTTGGCGGTGACCGGTTCCTGATCTGAACGGGCGCCACTAAATACATAAACGCCGCCAACATTGGTGTTCAGGGCGCTGACCATGGTTGAATAGGATTCACCCATCAGTTCGTTCAGAGCCAGAGTTTCCTCCTGGGCGATGGCTTCCAGCATCGTATCACGGACGTTTTGCGCATTGGTGACCATGGTACTGAGTTGAATATCATTGGTGCGCAGGAACCGATCTGCATGATCTGCCGCCCGCAGATAGCCTTGCGTTTGATCAATTACCGTTTTCGCCCCCAGCAACGTGGAAATTTCCGTGGCCAGCCCGCTGTAACTTTCTTCTTTTTTGCCGGTTGTGATCTGTGTCTGATCCTTGAACAGTCTGGACTGATTATCCATCAGCCTGCTTAGCATAACCTGTTGATTTCCGAAACTTGATACCCGTGTCATATCACTATCCTGTTTATGGTGTCTTTATACTATCTGCAATATTGTGTCGAATAATTCCTTGGCGGTGTTCAGCAATCTGGCCGATGCGGAATAGGCATTTTGAAATATGACCATATTGCCCAGTTCTTCATCCAGATTTACCCCGGAAATATCTGAAGATTTTCGCGTCAGTTCCTCACTGAGCGCAAGATTATCTGCCATTGAATTATTGGCAAGTTCCGCCCGTAGCCCCAGATTGGCCAATAGGTTGGCACTATATTGGGATAAGGTCGCCGTTGTGGCGCTCAGCCCGCCCGCCCGATCATAGCTGCGCGTTGTTCCAGCCAGACTTGACAGGGCCTGCGCTCCGGTCTGATCCCCGATACTTAGCGCGTTGCCACCGACGATGGCGGTCTGATCAAAACGGGCGAGGGCCAACTGACTCGGATTATTTGCAATTGTCAGATTGGCTTTAAGGTCAACGGCGGCGTTAGTACGGAAAGAATCACCGATACCAAAGAAGTTTGACAGCGGCACATTGGTTGATCCGCGCTGTGTATTATCGGTTTTCACATGAAGTTTTATGTCACCAATGCCGGGCTTGGGTGTTGTCACCAACTCGCCCGTAGCCGATAAAGAGAAGGTGGCAAAGCCGCCCAACGCCCCGCCGTTCAGGCTGGTTAGAATATCGTTGAAGGACGAGCCGCCAATGGTCAGGGTATATTCAGTCAGCTTTACGCCGTTACCGTCCCGCATTTCCACCAGCATGGTATCGCCAGCGGTATAGCCATGCGGGTCCGTGCCGGAGACCCCGGTCTCATATTGTGCCGGTGCGCTGGCCTGGACCAGATTATTCATGCCAAAGAAATGAGAGAAGCCCCGTCCCCCCCGGCTGCTTTCATTACCGGCCACCTGCGATATGGATACGCCGTTTGTGGCGGCGGTTGCGGTTAAGGACAGGACGCCGTTGGTCAGGGCCATGGTGCCCGTGCCGCCAAGTCCGGCATTTACCGCATTTACAACATCATTCATGGTTGGCCCAATGGCCCCGAAATCGATATTTACCTTGGAGACCAGATCGCCATTGACATCGGTTATGGCAAAAACGGCCTCGCCGGTGAAGTTATTGGGGTCCGACCCCAGAAGTCCCGTGTTGATGCCTGTCAGGCTATTGGGGGCCGGTACGGCAGAGTTTAAATTGTGAACCCGGTTCAACTCATCGGCATAGCCCGCCGCCATACTGCCCAGTTGCAAGGCAACATCGGGAAGTTCCTTGTCTCTGAGGTTAAGCAGCCCTTTGAGCGATCCGGCTTTAAGGTCGCCGTCCAGAGATATATTACTGGGCCGAAGTCCACCCGTTACATTGTCTACCTGATGTACTGTAATAGGTGAAAACGGGGTTGATGATGTTACTGAACCCGGCGGTGTATATTGCAGTATTTTGCGGCTTGCACCCACCAGAACAACACCGGATGAAGTGGATACCTGAATATTATTGTTGCCCGAATCGGTGATATTCAAGTCAACAATATTGGATAGCTCCGTCAGGGCCTGTGCGCGTTTCTCCACCAAGCCCCCCGGTTCGCCGCCAGTAAGGGTTTCTTTAATGATCAGGGGGTTCAGGCTTTCGATGCGCTTGGTCAGGGCATTGATGCGGTCAACCTGCTGGGCGATCTGATTGCTGGCATCCAGACGCATATTCTGAATCTGCTGGGCAAGGCCGCCGATTTCCTCTCCGAACTGGTTGATACTTGAAATGGTGCTTTCTTTAAGAACAAGGGACAGGGGATTGAGCGCCATTTCCGATATGGCATTGAATGTATTATCAATGCGGCCCGAAAGGGAGTTATTCTGGTCAGGACGTCCCAGCAAAGATTGTATCCGGCTTTGAAAGGCATTTTCTACTTCATAACGGGAATAGTTGGCATTGGCGTCATAAACGGCACTGACCAGAAATTTATCAACGACCCTGACGATTTCCGAAATCTTGACTCCGCCCATTGTGCTGCCATTGACGATGGCTTCCTGCTGGATGATCTGCCGGGCATAACCGGGAGTATTGATGTTGGCAATATTACTGGATGTGACCCGAAGCGCTGTCTGATTGGTGAATAGTCCGGTCAGGGAATTATTTATAATGGCATTAATGGACATAGGCTTCCTTTCCACGACTTTTGGTTGGAATTATTATATTCTTGATAGGCAACCCTTGCCGTAACAGGAAAGAATGCCCCCTTCTTACGGGACAATATTTCGTCATATAATTCCTGCTCAACATCCAAATTACCCTTTCAAGGCATTGAAAACACATGCAAATTATTCACATAGCCTCATGATAGAAGTTCCAGTCATGTTCCAGTCATGCCTATATGATGCAAGGCTCGGGCCAATTCGTAGGCTGACAGGAAAAACACTTAAAATCACGGTTCCGATTGGGATATGCTCTGCTATCTGGTTCATTCTGCCGATCAGCAATATTTACCCTGAAAATCAGGAAAAAATTACCGGATGCATTTGGGTAACTTGACAGGGAAACTAATATTATCCTTGTTTTTCAGTATATTAGGTAAGCCATAAAAAATGGCCCGTAAATTGCTTAGATACTTCGTAGATTATTGCGCCTATGAAAAAATGGAATATTATGGCTTTAAGTACAGAACTTTTCACAAATGTCGCATCCGCTGCCCCCACGGCTGGCGGCGCGCAGTTTGTGTCGGGTGACGGAAGCGGGGCGCAAAAAACGGGTAAACGCGAGGGCAAGGCCTTTGCAGACCTTTTGGTTGAGGGAGCAGATGAGAAAGCGACCCTGCCAGAGGAAGGCATTGCAGGAAAGAGCCTGCCTGGCGATATTGTTATATTGAATGCTCTGGAAAGCAGTTTGGGGAAGGCTGTAGAATATCAAGAACCGGCGGTAGGGGAACAGGCAGTTATACAGACGCCTGAATTAAGTGATGCAGATGGTCTTGTCCCAGAAGTTGTTCAAGAAGGTCAGGTTGTTCCAGCAATGGACCCGGCTCTTGCAGAACCTGCTGTTACGGTCTTGCCGGACGGGCAAAATACTATATCAGTCTTTAACGTGGTCTCCACGGATATAACGCCGGAGAATACGGCGGAAATCGCCACCAAAGATCAAAATGCTTATATTGATGGGCAAAGAATAAATGTGGCGGGCGAAAAGTCAGGTGACAGCCCATTGCTGAAGAAAGATATTACGTCAACAGATTCACCTGAACCGGATAAGTTCAATATTTCACCGAAGCCCACAGAGGCTCCTGCTGAAATATTGGCAAGTGACATTCCCGCTGTAACGATGGTCACCGGTCAGAATGTGCCGGTTACGGAAAACCCTGTTCAGGCTGTAACCAGTCAACAGGCAGTAATAGCAGCGATACCAATAGCGGGGAAACCGGAAAAGACCGAAGGTGTTAAGGATATCGATGTTAAGGATGTGGGTAAGGGACGTCCTGACAGCGCGGAAGCAAACCGTTCCCAATTTGTTGACCATAAAAAAGAAAATTCACAGAATAAAGGAAGCTCACAGAACAAAGGAAGTTCACAGAACTCTGGGCGTGATTTCACGCAAACGTCTGGCAATAATACGGAGGTGGTTGGCAACAAAGCATCTGGCGTCGCCGGCCCCGCCAGCATATCAACCCCTAAAACCCCTTTTTTGACGGAGGTAAGTCAGGTAACGGCAGGTACAGAAGGCAGGGCAATACAGACGGCTACGCCCCAGCTCACCACCGGATTGCTGTCCGTTCAGGAAGTGGGGCAGGGCGCGAACCAGCATTTAAGCCAGACCAATGGCCTAACCCAAACGGGCCATGCCAGACCCCGGATGTTGAGCGTTGATCCGCAGATGGTTGCCAAACAAATCAGCATGGCCATTGCCAAACAGGCTGGTGATGGTCAGGAGAGTTTCAGGATAACCCTGAAGCCTGCCGAACTTGGTCAGGTGGATATCAAGATGAATTTTCTGGCCGATGGCAAGGTGGCGACCACAGTCGTCGTGGAGAGCGAGCGGACGCTCCATATGCTTCAGCGGGATCAGGGCTCGCTGGTTAAAATTCTGGAAAATGCGGGTTTTGATGCCGGGGGCAACAGCCTGAATTTTACTCTGAAAGAACAGCAACAGCAGGATATGGGACAGTTTGAACGTGCAGACAAAGACAGTGGTGAGGCCGCAGATCATGATTTCGACCAGATGCCTGCTTTGTCAAACAGCATAATAAGTCACCAGCAAATGAAAATGGCTTATTCAGATAATCTTCTGGACATAAATATTTAACTAAGGACACAGGATAATGGAAATCAACTCAGCATCAGCCGTCAATGCATCGGAAGCCACAAGGAGCGAGACAAAACTGGCTGATGATTTCGATCAGTTTCTAACCCTCCTGACGACCCAGTTGCAGTTTCAGGATCCGTTGGACCCTATGAAATCCAGCGAATTTACCAATCAGCTGGTATCTTTTTCTCAAGTGGAACAATCCATAACCACCAATAAAAACCTTGAGAATCTCATTAGCCAGACCAAGACCCAGGCCATGTCCAATGCGGTTGGGTATCTGGGCAAAGAGGTGACTATTGAGACGGACAGGGCGGGGTTGCGGAACGGCGTGGCCACATGGGAATATGGCCTTGAAACCAATGCAGAGGAAACAAAATTAACCGTGACGGATTCCACGGGCAAGCTATTGTTTGAAGGCCTTGGTAATAACAAGGCCGGATTACATGAGTTTGTCTGGGATGCCCCGGCCAATACGCCCGATGGCATATATCAGTTAAGCCTGTCCGCTCAGACGGCAAACGGGACAGATGTGCAATTTGCCATCTATTCCAAAGGACGGGTAGAAACCATCGAAGCTCTGAATGGTGACGTGAATTTGTCCGTCAACGGAATTTTAACGGCAACCTCGAATATTCAGGCTGTCAAACCATAACTTTTCATCTCTGTCGCAGAAGTCGCCAGCTTAATCGCGTAAAACGCTCTCACTAAATATATCAGATTTACGGGAATTTTCCCGGTACAATAAAGGAGTACGACATGAGTCTTTTCGCATCACTTGCATCCGGCGTATCCGGACTTGGCGCCTTCAGTGCCGCCCTTGGCATGGTTTCAGATAATATCGCCAATCTGAACACGATAGGCTATAAAGAAACCCGGGCAAATTTTTCCACTTTGGTGACGGAATCCAGTTCCTCCACCACCTATTCGCCGGGCGGTGTTCAAGCCTTGCCCCAGAGCCTGATCAGCCGTCAGGGATTATTACAATCTTCCACATCCGCCACGGACCTCAGCATTGACGGGGCTGGTTTCTTTGTTGTATCCACTCGGGGCGAGCCGGTAGATGCCAATACGGAAATCAGCTTTACCAGAGCGGGGTCATTCACACCAAACGCCGATGGTTTCCTGAAAAATACAGCCGGCCTTTTCCTGATGGGAGTTCCCCTTGACAGCGATGGCCAGCCTCCTGCCAATTTGGTCCTAAACGGGCTTCAACCTATCAATGTTTCGAACCTGACCAGTACGGCGGAGGCGACCACAAGTCTGACTTTGCGGGCTAACCTGCAATCATCACAGCCCATCAATGCGGCAGTGACTGGCGGGACATACGATCCGACTACGGCGGCCAATTCCATGGCCGGATATGCGGCGGATATAGACGCAGGTATCATCCCGCCCGGGCAAGGGGTAAAATCTGATTTTCAGACCAATGTACAGGTTTTTGACGCACGCGGCGGTGTTCATACCGTGACCTTTGCCGCTTTAAGACAGACGGATAATCTGTGGAATGTAGAAATGTTTGTCGACCCGCCCAGTGAGGTAACTGTAGCTCCCGGCCTTGCTGCTAACACTGGACAGATTATCAGCGGCCAGATGGCATTTAACGGTGATGGTACGCTGGATGTGGCCGGAACGACGGCGGCCTTATTAAACCCGGTTACGATCAACTGGACCGGTGGGGCGAATGCGGGCAATGTTACCTTTGATCTTGGAACGGATGGCTTAAGTGACGGTATTACCCAGTTTGCCGGTGATTCGACACTTATTTCATCTTCCTCCAACGGGGCAACATTTGGTAACGTGGTCGGGGTATCCGTTGACAAGGACGGTGTGATCAGTGCTTTGTTCAGTAACGGTCTGGCCAAAAAGGTTTTCCAGCTTCCGCTCAGCACCTTCCAGAACCCGGACGGACTGACCCGGCGGCAGGGTAATTCCTATACCGTTTCAGACCAATCGGGCAGTTTGAATCTTAAATTTGCCGGGATTGGCGGGGCCGGATTTGTCGCGCCGCAGACATTGGAGGCCTCGACTGTGGATCTTGCCGGTGAATTTACCAGTCTGATTACCATTCAAAGAGCCTTTTCGGCCAGCACCAAGATCATCACCACGGCAGATGAGATGTTGACTGAATTGAACAATATTAAACGGTAATAAATCAAATACTTAAGGGGATGGCCGCTTGCGTTTTTCAGGCGGCCTTTTCTGTTTTTCGGGCCTGAAAAATCAAATAGGTAAAATTTTTATCTATTTTTTATTGCAAATTAACCGCGTTCATTAGGCTTTTTTTAAAGGCTTGGGGATAGGCTGTATCTCATGTGTAAATGTTACCGGAGATTAGTATATAATGAGTAGATTTCAAAATATGTCTGCCGCACCCGTGTTGGGGCCGACAGGTGAACCGCTGACCCTTGCGGATCTGCCACCGACAAATACCAAACGTTGGGTCATACGACGCAAGGCGGAAGTGGTTGCCGCCGTAAGAGGCGGGTTGTTGTCGCTGGAAGATGCCTGTAAGAAATATACTCTGTCAGTGGAAGAATTTCTCTCCTGGCAGCGGGCGATTGATAAAGACGGGCTTTTGGGACTTCGGGTGACCCGGGTTCAGGAGTACCGGGAGAATACTTCCCACAGACTGGATAATTGATTTAACCGGAACCGCCTGAAATATTGAAAAATCAAGATTAGCCATGGGAAGTGATTCTTATGGTTAATTTTTTTTGGCCTGAAAAATTAACTATTTTGATAAAATATACCATATATGGTGCCTTTTTTTCAGAAAACACAAGTGGTTGGGGCCTTGCAAACCCTTGGTTTCTGCGATGTCAACATAATTTTCAGCATAACTAGGCAAAAATTGCCTACCATTAACGTCTTGTTTACTTAATAATTGGTAAACTTAATATAACGTTGAATCGATTTCACCTTCCCAGTGGGGCGATAGGCGCAGATATTAGGTAATATAATTTAAAAAGTATGTCAGGAAACGACATTGTGAATGGTTTAGCAGAGTTCTTTAAAACATTGGGTCCGGCCCGCTTGGCGGCAATTGCGACCGTCGCCGCCATTACCATCGGCTTCTTTATCTTTCTGTCCATCCGTCTGTCGACACCCAATATGTCTTTATTATACAGCGGGCTGGATTTGTCGGATTCGTCCAAGATTGTCCAGACTCTTGAGGCACAGGCTATACCCTATGAGCTGGTCGGGGGCGGCGGCACGATTCTGGTGCCGGAAAATCAGGTTAGCCGTATCCGCATATCCGTGGCCGAGCAGGGGCTGGCCAATGGCGGGTCACTGGGCTATGAGCTTTTTGACCGTAGTGACAGCCTCGGCGCCACCAGCTTTGTACAGAATATCAACCGGGTCAGAGCCTTGGAAGGTGAATTGGCCCGGACCATACAATCCATTGAGAAAGTGACCAGTGCCCGTATCCATCTGGTTCTGCCTCAACGCCGCCTGTTCAGTAATGAAAACCGTCAGGCCACGGCGAGTATTTTTATCAAGTCAAACTCGGGCCGTCTGTCGCGCAATCAGATCATGGCCATTCAGAATCTGGTGGCGGCGGCGGTGCCGGACCTGCAACCGGAACGCATTTCCATCGTTGATCAGAAAGGCTCCCTGCTGGCGCGCGGCTCCTCGGAAGACACGGCATCCATGATGTCCGTGTCGCTGGAGGAAAAGAAGATTTCCATCGAAAACCGTTTGCGGGGCCAGATTGAAACCCTGCTTGAGAAAACGGTGGGTCTTGGCAAAGTCAGGGCAGAGGTCAGCGCCGAGCTGGACATGAACCGGATCACCAGCAATTCGGAAATATATGACCCGGATGGTCAGGTTATCCAGTCGGAAGAAAGTCGGGAGAAAACAAGTAACAAGCGTGAAAATGCCGAAGAAAAGACGGTTTCTGTCAATAACAACCTGCCGGATCAGGACCAGCCCGCAAATGAAGAACCGGCTATTAAAAATCAGTCCAGTGACAATGACGCCTCAACAATAACCAATTTCCTGAATTCCAAGACAATCAAAACCCAGATTCATGAGGCGGGGACTATCAAGAAAATTACCGTGGCCGTATTGGTTGACGGCACCTATCAGGATGCCGGGGATGGTAATCCTCCCGTGTATCAGGAACGCAGTGCGGCGGATATTGAGAAATTAAAAGAACTGGTCCAGTCAACAATCGGCTATGATGAGGAGCGGGGGGATAGTGTTCAGATCGTAAATATGCAATTTGCCGCCGTGGATTACGGGGAAGAGACCGCAGAAGCAGGCTTGTTTGATTTCAGCAAGGCGGACATCATGCGGTTTATTGAACTTGGCGGTCTGATGCTGATCGGCATTCTGGTGATCTTCTTTGCCCTGCGGCCTTTGATTAAGTTCCTTACCTCACCGCCAACGACCTTTGCCCCGCAAATGGCCGCACTTGAGGGCGGGGAGCAGGGGCAATTACCGCCGGGCGAGCAGCAGGCTCTGGCCGCACCGGAAGGCGAACAGGTGGTCGCTTTGGTTGATGAACATGGGCGGCAGTTGACCTCCCGAGAGATAGCCCAACAGACCGGGGCCATTGATTCGGCCATTGATGTTGCGGCGGTTGAAGGAAGAATACAAGCCACAGCCCTGAAGAAAGTCGGGGAATTAGTTGAACGACATCCGGAAGAATCCGCAGCGGTCGTCAGAGGTTGGTTGTACGGATAATATGACATGAACGGTGGAAAAATATCCCGCGTTTCAGAATTGGCGAGCGCGGATAAGGCGGCGGCATTGATGCTGGCACTTGGGGATGAGAACGGGTCCATAATATGGAATCTTCTGGATGATGAGGAGGTCAAGGAACTCTCCTTGGCCATGTCCTCACTGGGGGCGGTTGATTCCAAGGTGATTGAGGAACTGTTCCTCGATTTTGCCAATGGTGTGTCATCTGTTGGTTCGCTGACCGGGAATTTTGACAATACGGAACGGTTGCTGGGCAAAATGCTGTCCGGGGACCGGGTTAATCAGATCATGGAGGAAATTCGCGGCCCCGCCGGGCGGACAATGTGGGACAAGCTGGGTAATGTGAATGAAGTGGTGCTGGCCACCTACCTCAAGAATGAATATCCCCAGACGGTTTCCGTGGTCTTGTCCAAAATCAAGCCGGAACATGCGGCGGCGGTGTTAAGTGTTCTGCCCGATGAATTCTCTATGGAAGTGGTGCAGAGGATGCTGCGCATGGAGCCGGTGCAGAAGGATATTCTGGACAAGGTGGAACAGACGTTGCGGACAGAGTTTATGAATAATCTGGCGAAAACCAGCCGCAAGGACAGTCATGAAACCATTGCCGAGATTTTCAATTATCTTGACCGGGCCTCCGAGACCCGTTTTCTGACGGCTCTGGAAGACCGGAACCGGGAAAGTGCCGAAAAGGTTCGGGCATTGATGTTTACCTTTGATGATTTGCAGAATCTGGATGCGACCGGGGTGCAAACCCTGCTCAGGGGCATTGACAAGGACCGTCTGGGTCTGGCCATGAAAGGCTCATCGGACAAGGTTCGGGATATGTTCTTCAGCAATATGTCAGAGCGGGCGGCAAAAATCCTGAAAGAGGATATGGAGGCCATGGGCCCCGTTCGCCTGAAAGATGTGGATGAAGCCCAGATGGAAATCGTCAATGTGGCCAAGGATCTGGCGGACAGCGGTGAAATCGTGCTTAATGATTCAAAGAGCGAAGACGAGTTAATCTATTAGGATAGGATTAAAAAGGTTATGAGTGCGGTTAGATTTACCTTTGATGATGATTTCGAGAATAGCGGCGGCGGTAGCTTAAGCCAGAAAAAGATGGAAGAAATGCGGGCAGAGGCCTTTGCGCAGGGTCAGGAAGCGGGCCGGGCAGAAGTGCTGGACGGCCTGCAACAGAGCTGTGAAATTTTGTTGCAGAATATTACCACAGCAACACAAAATTTGGCCGCGCGCCAAGATGAACAGACAGCCCTGATGCATAAAGAGGCCGCGAATCTGGCTTTTGCTATCATGCAGAAACTGGCCCCGGCGGCGGTTGAAAAGATGCCCTTGGCGGAAATAGAAATTCTGGTGGAGAAATGTTTACAGTCAAGCCCGCTGGAACCCCGGCTGGTGATCCGGGTGGATGAGGCAATTCTGTCCGTCCTGCAGGAAAAAATAGAGCAGATGAAAACGGCGAGTGGTTATGAGGGGCAGATTATTTTGATCAGCGAAGACATGCCCCATATTTCCGATTGCCGGGTGGAATGGGCCAATGGCGGCGTGGAGCGTGATTTTAACAGTTTACAGTCAATCATAGAACAGGCGGTTCAGCTTTTTATCGATGCGCCGGAGGTGGTAGCCAACCCTGAAACCGGGCAGATTGACCCGAAAGCCGGGGTAATATCGGAAACCATAACCACATGAAAAGGGATGACAGAAGCAGAATAAAGCCGGTCCGTGACTTTTGGGTTTTGTATTTGACGGTAAATATGGTTAATACAGAATAGATTACAGGAAAAAATATTCAGTGATAATGACTTATGACAACCAATTATTAAGGGCTAGCAGCTAATGTCTGATACGGAAAATATGGATTGGCAGGAATTGGATCAAGGCGATAGTACGCCGGATACGGGTGCCGCGCAGGTCGGCGATGCCGATGCCGCAGAGGGCGGCGGTGATCTGGAGGCGGTTTTTGATGTTCCGGTAAAGGTGTCCGCTGTTTTGGGTATTACCAATATGACGGTTAATCAATTGCTGAAACTGGGGTCGGGTTCTATCGTGGAATTAGACCGGAAAGTTGGTGAAGCTATTGATATTTATGTGAATAACCGGCTTGTTGCGCGTGGTGAAGTTGTTCTGCTGGAAGAAAAGCTCGGCATTACCATGACGGAAATAATCAAGGGTAACGAATGAATCGAAACCTCATGAGCCGTAACAGATACAGGATATAAAACGTGATTACACTTCTTGGAATAGTAGCTGGATTCGGGTTGATTATTTCTGCCATGCTTTATGGCGGCTCACCGGCGGATTTTATCAACCTTCAATCGGTTTTGATCGTTTTGGGCGGCACCGTGGCGATCACGATTGTCAGTTTTTCCCTGAAAGAGCTGAGGCAGATTCCCGGCGCTTTATGGCGGCTTATGGTCTATACCCCCCATGATCCTCAGGAAATTGGCGTGACCATGATCCAAATTGCTGAAAAGGCCCGTTCCGGCGGCATGGTCAGCCTTGAAAAGGTCAGCAAGTCCTTTGAAAATGAGCCTTTCCTCCAAAAGGGCCTGGAGCTTACGGCGGACGGGGTCAAGGTTGATGAAATCGAGAATATCCTGAAGCAGGAAATATATTCCACCGTATCCATTCAATCAAAGAGCGTTGATCTTCTGCGCCGGTCGGCGGAGGTAGCTCCGGCCATGGGTCTGATCGGTACGCTGGTGGGGCTTGTGCAGATGCTGGGCAATCTCAGCGACCCCAGCACCATTGGCCCGGCCATGGCGGTGGCGCTTTTGACCACTTTTTACGGGGCTATTCTGGCTCACATGGTTTTGATCCCCCTGTCCACCAAGGCGGAGCGGAATTCCCATAATGAATCCACCCTGAATCTGCTGTATCTGACCGGACTTTTGTCCATCGGCCGGGAGGAAAATCCGCGCCGTCTTGAGATGCAGCTTAACGCCATGTTGCCGCAAAAAAACCGGATCAGCTATTATGATTAAGGCCCTGTTATGCGACTGATAATTGTAGGCTCGTTAGGGGGGCAGTTGGCGGCGGCGTCACAGATCGCCCTGAACAACGGCGCGAAGGTTATTCATGCGCCCGATGAGCAGACGGCCCTGACCCTGATCCGCTCCAAAGGGGCTGATCTTTTGATGATCGATGTGAAATGCGACATCAAGGGCCTGCTGGATCAATTGGCGTCCGAGCATATTTCCACGCCAGCCGTGGCCTGCGGTGTCGGGTCAAATTCCGATGAGGCAGTGGCGGCCATACGGGCCGGGGCAAAGGAATATATTCCCCTGCCACCGGACCCGGACCTGATCGCCGCTGTCCTGACTGCCATCACCGTTGACGAGCATAAATTCATCTATCGTGACCGTAACATGATGCAGGTTGTCAAGCTGGCCGACCAGATTGCCGCCAGCGAGGCCAGCATCATGATTACCGGCGACAGCGGCACCGGTAAAGAGGTCATGGCCCGCCATGTCCATAACAAAAGCCGCCGCCGGGGTAAGTCTTTTATCGCGGTAAATTGCGCAGCCATTCCGGAAAATCTGCTGGAGAGCGAGCTGTTCGGCCATGAAAAGGGGGCCTTTACCGGCGCCGTGGCCCGGCGGATCGGCAAATTTGAGGAAGCCAACGGCGGCACCCTGTTGCTGGATGAAATCAGCGAAATGGATGTCCGGTTGCAGGCAAAGTTGCTCCGCGTCATACAGGAGCGCGAAGTTGACCGGGTCGGCGGGTCCCGCGCGGTCAAGATTGACATCCGGCTGATCGCCACCACAAACCGGAATTTGCAGGAAGCGGTGAAAGAGGGGACTTTCCGCGAAGACCTGCTGTTTCGGCTGAATGTGATAAATCTGAATATCCCGCCCTTGAAAGACAGGCCGGAGGATATTCGGGCCTTATGCAAACATTTTGCCATACGCTATGCCGAATTTAACGCCCTGCCGCCGAAGAATGTCACTGATGGTGCCATGAAGGTCCTGATCAACCACAGTTGGCCCGGCAATGTGCGTGAACTGGAAAATACCATTCACCGCTCTGTATTGCTGACCATGGGTAATGAAATAGAGGCCTCTGATATTGTTCTGCCGGATGGCAAGCCCCATATGGAAATTCAGTCCGGATCATCTTTGGGTGATCAGCAGACCCCGGAAGGCACCGAGCCCCTTGCGGCGGCGTCCCTGATCGGGCGCACGGTGGCGGATGTGGAAAAAGACCTGATCATTGATACGTTGAAGCATTGTCTGGGCAACCGTACCCATGCGGCAAATATCCTTGGGATTTCCATCCGGACGTTACGCAACAAACTAAATATATATATGTCTGACGGTGTTAATGTTCCGGGTCCCGGAGCGCAGCCCATGCCTAATTTATGAAACCTAACCCTATTAGAAACAGTCACAGCTTATGAGCGACACGGCCACCAGTAATATTTCCGGTTCTACAGGAATTATGGGATATCTTGCCCAGCGGTCCGATATAATTATGGCTGTCGGGGTTGTGCTGATCCTTGTCATTCTGTTTCTGCCCATGCCGCCGTGGTTGCTTGATGTTGCGCTGGCGATTTCCTTTACTTTCTCTGTAACAGTATTGATGACGGTTCTGTTCATTCAGACACCGCTGGAATTCAATACTTTTCCGGCTGTTCTGCTACTAACCACCATGCTCAGGCTGGCGCTCAATGTGGCGTCAACCCGACTGATATTGACCAATGGCCATACGGGGTCAGCGGCGGCGGGTCATGTGATTGAGGCCTTCGGTAACTTCATCATGGGTGGTAACTTTGTTATCGGTATTATCGTCTTTTCCATCCTGCTGATCGTCAATTTCATGGTGATCACCAAGGGGTCCGGGCGCATAGCCGAGGTCGCGGCCCGGTTCAGTCTGGACGCCATGCCCGGCAAGCAGATGGCCATTGATGCGGATTTGTCCTCTGGCCTTATTGACGAGGATGCCGCCCGTTTGCGCCGGAAAAACCTGGAGGATGAAAGCACCTTTTTCGGGTCCATGGACGGGGCGGCCAAATATGTGCGCGGAGATGCCATTGCCGGGTTGCTGATTACCTTCATCAATATCATCGCAGGCATGATTATCGGCGTTGCCCAAAAAGGCATGGGCTTTAGCGAGGCGGCAAATACCTACACTCTGCTGACCGTAGGCGATGGTCTGGTGAGCCAGATTCCGGCTTTGATTGTCTCCACGGCGGCGGGCCTTCTGGTGACTAAAGCCGGGCTGACCGGGCGGACGGATCAGGCCCTGTTCAGACAGTTTGGCAATTATCCCCGGGCTTTGGGGGTCAGCGCGGCCATGCTGATAAGCCTGTCTTTGTTGCCCGGAATTCCGTTCCTGCCCTTTGCGGCCCTTGCCGGGTTGCTGGGCATTGTAACGATTGCCCTGACCCGTCAGAAAGTGGAACGCGCCGAGGCTAAATTAAAGGCGGTAAGTGATGAAGAACAAAAGGTTGAACATGTGGAGGAGCCGATTACCACGGCCCTGACCATTGATCCCATTCGCCTTGAATTGGGCTACGGCCTGTTGCCACTGATCAACGATGACAGCGGTATCCGCCTGACCGATCAGATCAAGGCCCTGCGCCGACAACTGGCAACGGATATGGGTTTTGTCATGCCGTCAGTGCGCATATTGGACAATATGCAACTGCCCGCCAATGGCTATGTGATCCGTCTGAAAGAAACCGATGCGGGCAGCGGTGACATCCGGCCTAATATGTTGCTTGTTATGGACCCGCGCGGGGAGCCTGTGGGCCTGCCCGGCGAGGAAACGCTGGAACCGGCTTTTAAACTGCCCGCCACATGGGTGGACAAGAGCATGAAAGAGGAGGCGTCTTTCCGGGGCTATACGGTCGTTGATGCGGCCACGGTGATCACCACCCATATTACCGAGGTCATTAAGGATAACATGCCGGAACTTCTGTCCTATGCGGAGGTGAAAAAACTGCTGGATGATCTGGCGGCGGAACATCAGAAATTAATAGCCGACCTGATCCCGACCCTGATCACCCAGAGCGGGGTTCAGCGGGTGTTGCAGAATTTGCTTAGCGAACGGGTATCTATCCGTGACCTGCCCACCATATTGGAAGGCATTTCCGAGGCTTGCGGCTATACCCAGAATATTGTCATGATCACTGAACATGCCCGCACCCGCCTTGCCCGTCAGATCAGCTATGAAAATGCCGATCAGGACGGGGTTATCCCGCTGGTCAATCTGTCACCGGAATGGGAGCAGGCCTTTATGGACAGCCTTGTGGGCGGCGGTGAGGAAAAACAGCTGGCCATGCCGCCAAGCCAGCTACAGGAATTCATCGGTCTTGTGCGGATGACTTTTGAGGATCAGGCCCACGCCGGGGAAATGCCCGTGCTGTTGACCAGCCCCATGATCCGCCCTTACGTGCGCTCAATCATTGAACGTTTCCGGCCCGCCACCGTGGTGATGTCTCAGAATGAGGTGCATCCGAAAGTTAAAATCAGAACCCTGGGTCAGATTTAGGATCAGATGCAACCATGCGGTTAAAGATTTTCACAGCAGACAATATGAAAGCCGCCCTGACGCAGGTCCGTGAAGCTCTGGGCGATGACGCGATCATCATTGATACAAGTGAAGAGGACGGCGCGGTCAGGGTCACGGCGGCCATGGAGGTTCCAGCCCCCCGGGTAAAGGCGCAAAGGGCGAAAAAACCCCGCCCCAAACCGGCACCGGTTAAAAAATCCCTGAAAGAGCTTGAGTTGGACGATCATAGCGAAACCGCTGATCTGTCTCATTTTTTGGCCCATCACGGCATCGCCAGAGCCATGAGGGAGCGGATTCTGGAGACAGCGGCCTCATTCGAGGAGGACAGCAATGTAAACGCGCTGGCCCATGCCCTGGACATCATGTTTCATTTCAGCCCGGTCAGCAATGATTATCAAAGCCGCCCGATCATGCTGGTAGGGCCGCCGGGGGTGGGCAAGACGGTCACCGCTGCAAAACTGGCCAGTCAGGCGGTATTGGCGGGCCGGACTATTCGTCTGATCAATACCGATACCATCCGCACCGGCGGCACGGCGCAGCTGGAAGGCTATGCAGAGGTTTTGAAAACCACCGTGATTGAGGCCGCAGAGCCGGAGCTTCTGAGCGCTGCCATTGAAACCAACCGTCAGCCCGATGAGCTGGTGATAATTGATACCATGGGCTATAACCCCACATCCCGAACAGAAATGGCAGAGCTACATGAATTCATTCAGGTTTGTGATGTGGAACCTCTGCTGGTGATTGCGGCAGGTGCCGACCCGCAGGAGGCTCAGGAAATTGCCGAAACCTATGCCGGCCTTGGTGTCCGGCGGTTTATCGCGACCCGGCTGGATGTGGCCCGGCGCTATGCCAGCCTGCTGGCCACGGCGGCGCGGGCGGACCTTGCCTTTGCCGGTATTGGCCTCACGCCTTATCTGGGATCAGGCATAGAACGCCTTGATGCGCTGGGTCTGGCCCGGCTGTTGACCCGCATAGCAGAACGGAAGATTTTTATCCCGCCCCAGGATGACACAGAAGACCCGAATGATCAGGAAGGTGAAGAATCATGACCCGCGAAAATGCCCCATCCTCCAGAATTATCACCGTTGCCTCGGGCAAAGGCGGCGTTGGTAAAACATGGGTTTCAACTACCCTGTGCCATCTGTTCGCCAATCAGGGCAAGCGCGTGTTGCTGTTTGACGGAGATCTGGGGCTGGCCAATGTGGATATTCAGCTGGGCCTGATTCCGGAGGTCGATCTGGGGCAGGTATTGTCCGGGGCCATAAATCTGGATGAGGCCATCACCCGCTTTGAGGCCGGGCAGGGCAGCTTTGACATTATTTCCGGCCAGTCCGGGTCGGGCACATTGGCGGCCCTAAAAAAGGACCGGATTACGGCCTTGGGCAATGACCTTGTTACCCTGTCAGGCAAGTATGATCTGACGGTTATGGATTTGGGGGCCGGGGTTGAGACGTCGGTTATGACCCTGTGTGAAAGCGCGGACCGGATTGTCGTGGTGGTGACGGCGGACCCCACATCGCTGACCGATGCCTATGCCTTTATCAAGCTCAGCCATCGGCGTAATCCGCAGATGAATTTGGGCATCCTGGTCAATATGGTTGAGGATCGCCATGAGGGCAAGCGGACCTATGAAAGCCTGAAAAAGGCCTGCGTTAATTTTCTGGGCTTTGCGCCGGATTATCTGGGATCTGTGCGCCGGGACAGGCATGTGGTTGATGCCATTCGTCACCAGAAACCCCTGATGCTGCGCCATCCAAAATCTTTTGCCGGAGAAGATATGGCACAGATTGCCAAAAAGATGTAGACTGAGACCGGAAAGGCTCAGGATGGATAATGCGTGAAATAGATGTACCTCTCAATAATGTCCCGCTTCAAACGAATGACGGTGCGGGGCGGGTAACGCGGACGTCTTCGGCCTCTGGTGACAGCTCCGCCCAGCAACAGCAACCCGATCAACAATCGCCGCCGCCGGAAAAGTCGCGGGAAACAGCGGAACGCGCGCCTGGTCATGAAACGGCTGTCACCATTTCCGCCAGCCTGTCCAATCTGGAGGCTGGAAGCCGGGTCAACGCAGAATATCAGGGTATTGACGGCGAGGACCGTCCGCTGATTGTCTCTGAAACCGGGACATATGTGGTGAATTATGATCCAAAATATCAGCCGGAAATAGATAAGCTTACGAAAGATACGGCACTGGAAGTGCAAATTATAAAGCTGGACCGACAGATTGAGGCCCGCCTTGTTTTTAACGATCCGGCCCCTGCGTCTCCCGCCGCGCCGCCCGTTTCCATTCCGGTGACCTTGGCACTTGTCGGCTTGGGCAGCCAGCCACCGCAAGCAAGGCCGGAGCAGGCCAATGTGCCGCTGGAACAGCAGACCATATCCTATCAGGACTTATACCGGGCGGAGAATATCGCCCGTGACAGTGCCGCGAAACTAAAAGAGCTGCCTCTGCCCGGCGTCGCCCCCAATTATAACCTGTATGAGAAGGCGGTTCCCCGGCAAGACGGCCCGGCGATCATCCAGTCGGCGACCATCGCCGGAAATGCCCTGATTGTGCAGGAGCAGGCCGTGCGAACCTCTACCATTACCGCCGAAATACCGACTGTAAAAATCGCGCGTCAGGCGGTAAAGCTGGACGGTATTGTTGATAAAGATACGCTGGCTACGGTGATCAAGCAGCTTCCCGGCGCAGAGATAAACCTGCCGGCTATTGTGCGCCGACAGCTTGCTCCCGCCGGGCTGCTGGATGGCCTTGCGGTGGGTCAGAATTTTACGTTGCGTATTCAGTCCATTGCACCGCCGGATGGACGAAAAGACAGCTCGCAGGCCATACAGGTAGCCCCTGTTTCGGAATCAATATTGTCCGGCATCGTCATTGCGCCGGGAAAAGCCGTGCAACAGCCTATGACACAAAAGCCGGACAGCCCGACCATTCCCAGAGCACAAAACCGCTACCCGGAGA
>UOED01000021.1_pt1 | contig 27495 bp, 25 predicted proteins | sample 1990161 | NCBI WGS metagenome assembly UOED01 (sample SAMEA4728526, study PRJEB27164) | hydrothermal vent metagenome | biome: marine basaltic hydrothermal vent biome; feature: marine hydrothermal vent; material: mineral | place: Pacific Ocean | collected 2011-06-14/2011-07-23 | depth 1741 m | reverse complement strand
TAGCTACCTGACACTATGAACTCCTTTTGCTATGTTGCGAAACGGCATAGATGGTTAAGCCAATGAAAAAAATGAGCGCAGGTAGAAGAACATAATCCAGATAGCCTGTCAGCGCAGACAAGCCGATAATGCCAAACAGCACAACAAGCAATGGCGTGAAACAGCATAACGCAAGAAATACTGTTCCCACAGCACCGGTAATGATTAATTTATTGTTGTTCATTAATTTTTTCCGATAACCTGTGCAGGATAACCGGCATTGGTTGAGGCGGCGGCAATCGTCTCTGCTGTTGCCCGTGCCGGGTCAAAGATAACTGTTGCTGTCTTTGCCTCAAAATCAACCTTGACCTCCTCAACACCTGATACCTGCTCCATAGCTTTGCGCACGGTAATGGGACATAAGGCACAAGTCATATTTTCAATGGCAAAGCTAAGCGTTTTATTCTCTTGTGTAGCAGCAGTGACCAGGGTTTTATCCATCGCAGAGGCCACCCCGACGCTCATGACGGCCAGGCCTAACGCAAAAGCGGTGGCCGTAATTTTAAGTGTATATTTCATATTCATTCTCCTAATAAAAAAATGGTGCCCAAAAATTGATCGTGGCGGCCAATATAATAAGGACTGTTGCAGCCCACAAAGCGGCCTTGGTAATCAGGCTTGAATTCGGACGGGCGCAATAAGAACCTTCCGAACAGTCTTTCTTTGGTTTAAAATAGACCTGCCAAAACCCGAGCCCCAGAAAAACAAGGGTCACGGCGATAAAGTAGGGTTTGTAAGGCTCCAGGGCCGTCAAATTGCCAATCCAGGCACCGCTCACCCCGAGTGTCAGCAAAACCAGAGGTGCAATACAGCAGGAGGAGGCCAGAATAGCGCCAAAAACGCTGCCTGCGGCAACAAAATTTTTCCGGCTTTCGGCGGCATTCTCTATATCTTCAATAGCCAACGGTACGATCTCCTGATTTATTCTCTTCATTTGTCGAAGGTCAAAATAGTTGCGCTTGACTTTCATGGGATAAAGATAAACCCTGTAGGAACTACAGACTCAAGAGGTTTTTTTATGCGCTCACAAAAACGTGAATTTACCATCGGTGCCCTGTCAAAATATTCCGGCGTGAATATTGAAACAATCCGCTATTATGAAAAGATCAAAGTCATGCCATCACCGCCCCGCAGTGAAGGGGGATACCGCTTGTATAATGACAGCCACAGACGCCGCCTGTCCTTCATCCGCCGGAGCCGGGAGCTTGGGTTTTCTCTGGAGGAAATACGTGGCCTGCTGACGCTTGTTGATGATAAATCCTATACCTGCGCGCAGGTGGAAAATATTACTGTCAACCATCTGAACACAACACGCCGTAAAATTGCAGACCTGCAAAAGCTTGAGGCCGTTCTTGACGGAATGGTGTCAAAATGCCACGGCGAACATGTCCCTGATTGTCCGGTAATTGATGCCTTATCCCTTTAACGGGGCTTTTCGACCTTTGAGATATACCAAGAGGGCAATGAGCAAGACCGCCGCCTGCAAGACAAGACCTTCCCTGCTGGGAAATATCCCCAGCCACTCTATGGTGGGGAATGACGTCAGGGTTTGCGCTATCTTGCCGGCCTCTTGCAGGGCGGCAATGCCTTTTCCGGCAAAAATAAAGGCCAAAACCAACAAAAGCGCGCCTGTTGCGGCGAAAAACTGCCGCAAGGGTAAACGGACGCTGTATTTTATCGCCCCCCAGGCAATGACCATCAATATTAATGTTGCCGCAAGGAAGCCCTCAATCACCGCATTCGCACTATTGCCCGCCGTCTGCACCCACAGGGCCTGATAAAACAAAATAGTCTCAAAAACCTCGCGGTACACCGTAATGAAGGACAATCCGGCCAGGCCCCATAATTTGCTTCCTTTAAGGGCCGATTCCACACTTCCCTGAATGAATTTCTGCCAGCCCCCGGCGCTTGTTTTGTTATGAAGCCAATAGCTGACAAAAAGCAGAACGGCGGAGGCCGTCAAGGCGGCAACGCCCTCGGTAACCTCGCGGGTTGCGCCGCTGATTTGCAAAAGACGCTCTGATACCAGCCATGTTGCGCCGCCCAGTACCAATGCGGAAACCCAGCCAAAATGCAAATAGGGCATGGCATCCCGGCGGTCCGTTTTCATCAGGAAAGCGGACAGGGCAATAATGACAAGCAACGCCTCCAGACCTTCACGCAACAATATGACCAGACTTGCGACAAAGGCCGCCGCAGGTGTCAGGCTGTTCTTTTCCGACAGCCGTTGCTGTGCCTGATCAAGCAAGGGCAATAATTTTTGATATTGGGCGGTAATAACTGGCGGAGCTGCCTTCTTCTGCATAAAGTTTCGATATTGGGCCATCGCCCGTTCGGTCTCTTTCAACAGGGGGGTATCAATCGCCGCCAAACTGGCTTCGACAAGTTCAAAACCGTCAAGATAGGCACTCAGGGCCTTTTCATATGCCTGCGATTTATTTCCGTTCTGGTAAGCCTGATAACTCTCTCTGATCATAGTTTGCGCGAAGACTATTGGCGAGGTGTCGCGGGCAAATAATACCTCCGGGGATTGCCTCAAATAGGCCATCAGGTCGGTGCCATTTTCCCATTTCTGGGCGGCTTCCTCCGGTGACAGGGTCGTAAAGAGGTCAGTGCTGACGGCCTTCTGTCTGCCCTTAAACTGTTGCCAGACTGTCTCCCCCCGCCGGGCGGCATCGTCCCGCGCACCAAGTTGCCCTACATAAGCTGTCAGATCCCAACGTTCGGCATTTGTCAGACGGGAGAAGTCTGTCATGGCCGTTCCCTCAACACCGTATGTTATGGTACTGAACAGGCCATAAAGTGATCTTTTTTCGTAACGATCTGTATCAAGGAAATTTGTCGGCTTGGGCTCCAGAGTTATAGATGCGGGACCTTTGCCATCGCCGTTCAGGCCATGACAGGCTGCGCAATTCGCCGCATACAGAGCTTTCCCCCGCGCCAGATTTGGCATCTTGTCCGGCGTTACCGTCAAATCATGGGACTTGATCAAGACCGTCCGCATTATGCTTGCCAGGGCCGCGATCTGATCGGCAGGTGCCTTCTCCGCAATCAGGTTTTTAAGCTGATTTACCTGATCCGGCAATGACGCCGTCGAAGACGACCCGGGCAATTGTCCACTTAACTGCTCAATAGTTGTCGCAAATTCAACCATTTCAGCATATTCCGTGCTGCTGACTATCCTGCCATCGACAACCGCCTTATGATAATCGACCCCCACATAATCAATTAACTGGATCAGACGATCAACAGGCTCCGCATGACTAATGGCCGTCGTTATCAATATGGATGCGACAGTCAGATAAAATAAAATAAACCGTTTCATTGAACAAACACTCTTAATAACTCATATAATAATAATCATTATCATATAATAAAGCTCTGGTCTATAGATAAAAGCAGAAGATTATAACCTATCCCTATTCACAGTGTCAGACATCCGCAGACCGGTTCAGATCACCCTGCGTTTAACAGGGCATCTATCATGTTCAGGTATCAAGGAAACTTCTGAGCTGGCGTGAGCGGCTGGGGTGTTTCAGTTTGCGCAGGGCCTTGGCCTCAATCTGGCGGATACGTTCCCGGGTCACGGAAAACTGCTGGCCCACTTCCTCCAGCGTATGATCCGTATTCATGCCAATACCAAACCGCATGCGCAGCACCCGTTCCTCGCGCGGGGTCAGGGAGGCCAGAACCCGGGTCGTGGTATCCCGCAGGTTGGCCTGAATGGCGCTGTCCACGGGCAGGATGGCGCTTTTATCCTCGATGAAGTCCCCCAAATGAGAATCTTCCTCGTCGCCAATTGGCGTTTCAAGGGAAATCGGCTCCTTGGCTATTTTCATCACCTTGCGCACTTTTTCCAACGGCATACTCAGCCGCTTGGCCAGTTCTTCCGGCGTCGCTTCCCGGCCAATCTCATGCATCATCTGGCGGCCTGTACGGACCAGCTTGTTGATGGTTTCGATCATATGAACCGGTATGCGGATGGTCCGTGCCTGATCGGCAATGGACCGCGTAATGGCCTGCCGGATCCACCATGTGGCATAGGTGGAGAATTTATACCCCCGGCGATATTCAAATTTATCCACCGCCTTCATCAGGCCAATATTGCCTTCCTGAATTAGGTCAAGAAACTGCAAACCCCGGTTGGTGTATTTCTTGGCAATGGAGATCACCAGCCGCAGGTTGGCCTCCACCATTTCCTTCTTGGCGATACGGGCTTCTTTTTCACCCTTTTGAACCATGGTGACGATCACCCGGAATTCCCCCACGGGCAGGCCCACTTCCTGCGCAATATCAACCACCTGGGAACGCATATTGCTGATAACCTCGCGTTCACGTTCGGCAAATTCGGCCCAACCCTTGCCCGTATTGCCGGCAACCGCATCAATCCAGCCCGGCTCCAGCTCTCGCCCCTGATAGTATTTCAGATAAACATCGCGCTTGATCTTGTAACGCTCCGCCAGACGGAACATCTTGCCTTCCAGTGCCATCATCCGTTTGTTAAGGGCATAGAGATGCTCCAGCAGGGCATCAATCCGGTTATTGTTCAGACGCAGGCTTTTCATCAGCACAATCAGCTCATCACTAAGCTTGCGATAGCGTTTCTCCTGCGATGTGCCGAGCGTTTCGCTCTTCAGGCTGGCCTCATGGCGGCTATCCTGCAATTTGGCGAATTTCTTGTAGACTTTACGAATATTGCCGAAAATTTCCAGAACATGCGGCGTCAGGGCTTCTTCCATAACCGCCAGAGACACCGTACTATCGGCCTCATCATCATCCTCGTCCTCATCGTCATCAGAAGAGGCTTCTTCGCCTTCTTCGGATTGCGTTTCCGGCTTTTCTTCAGCAGTTTCTTCTTTGACGGGCTCTTCTTTTGCTGTTTCTTCTTTGGCTGGCAATGTGGTTTCATCGGACGGGTCAATGCCATACATGGCATCAAGGTCGATCACATCGCGCAGGAGAATTTCTTCTTCTTCCAGCATTTCGGCCCATTGAACCAGGGCCCGGAAGGTGAGCGGGCTTTCGCACAGCCCGGCGATCATGGTTTCACGGCCCGCCTCAATACGCTTGGCAATGGCAATTTCGCCCTCACGGGATAAAAGCTCCACACTGCCCATTTCCCTTAAGTACATACGGACCGGGTCATCGGTGCGGTCGGCGGCGACCTTGGCGGGGGGTTTGACGGCTTTGTCTTCTTTTTCAGCTTTGGCGGGTGTTTCTTTTTCCGGGGCGTCCTCGGCGTCTTCGCTATCGGCCTCATCAACCACATTAACGCCCATTTCGGACAGCATGGTCATGATGTCTTCGATTTTTTCCGATGACATTTCGCCCTGCGGGAGGGCCGCATTCAAAGCGTCATAGGTGATATATCCCCGCGCCTTGGCGTCGGCGAGCATTTTCTTCACACTTGCCTGAGAGGAATCAATCAGCGGGCCGTCCACTGTTTCTTCCTGTTTCTCCGGTGCCTTGCCTTCTGCTTTTCCTGCCTGGGCCGCTTTTTCCGCCATGTATAAACCCTCAAAATCCCGTTAACTCAGGTTCCAGCCCTCAGAGAAGTTTCTCTCTCCCCGAGGCCGTTCCATATCCATCTATATTGGCTTCGTTACCTTTAGCATTTTCAAGCTCGCTTTTCAGTGCCAGAAAGCGGTCATATACCTCATCAGTCATATTCTCAGCCAGTTCTACTTCCGCCGCTTTCAAATCTTTTTCAAGATCTGAAACACGACGATACCGATTGACCACATGAAACCATCCCTGCTCCACATCATGAGGGGCAGCTTTGGGCCATGCGAACCATTCGGCTTTCAATTCACCTTGTTTAAATATGACTTCCAGTGCCTTGCCATAGCCTGCTTTTAGCAGGTGGTCATAGAGGCTCTTGTGTTCAAGGTCCGATTCGCGAAGTGATACATCTATTATCTCACACCGCAACTTGTCAAGCTCCACTGATTCGAAATCTGTGGTCGCGAAGGCCTCATGATGGTTTTTCAACAGCCACGGATGGTTCAAAACCGTTAGAATCAATAGCCTTTCGCGCTTGATCGCGGCGGCACTCTGCCCCTTGAAAATACCTGTATCTTTCAGGTTTTTTACCCCTGCGGGGCTGTCATTTGACCCTGCCCGGCTGCTTTTATCAAAGGCTTTTGGCGAATAAGTAAACTGATTCTTTTTTTGTGGCCTCATTTCCAGCGAATGATCCGGCACAAAAGCCCCGCCAAGAAGCTTTGAAAGCCGTTCCTGAAAAGCCTTGTCATAATAGCCCCGAATGGTCCGGTCCCGGATTTCAGACAGGGTCTCTGACAATGATTTTTCCAGCCCGGCGCGCTGTTCCGGCGTATCGGCCTGAACCGCGCCCGTCTTCATGTCCCACAGGATATCCACCAACGGCTGTCCCTGATCCAGAAGGCCCCGAAAAGCCTCCGCCCCCTGCCCGCTGATATAACTGTCCGGGTCTTCACCGGTCGGCAAATGGACAAAGCGCAAAGAATGGCCCGCTTTAAGCAACGGCAAGGATCGTTCCGCCACCCGGTAGGCCGCCCGCACGCCAGCCTTGTCGCCGTCAAAACACATGAGCGGTTCCGGGGCCAGCCGCCAGAGTTCCATGATCTGTTCCTCGGTCACGGCGGTGCCAAGCGGCGCCACCGCGTTGGTAAAGCCGGCCTGTGCCATGATGATCACATCCATATAGCCTTCCGCCACCAGAACCCGCCCCTTGTCATAGGCGGATTTTCTGGCCCCGGCCAGATTATACAGCAGCCGTCCCTTATGAAACAACGGCGTTTCCGGGGAGTTCAGATATTTGGCCTTGGCATCCGCGCTGAGCGCCCGCCCGCCAAAGGCCACCACCCGGCCCTGCCGGTCGGTAATCGGGAACATGACCCGGTGGCGAAAACGGTCATAGCTGGGCTTGGCCCCGCCGCCGTCATCCTCGGGCTTGATCAGCAGTCCGGCCTCTATCATCATCTCTTCGGTGATACCGTCCCGGCTCAGCAGAGCCTCTTTCAGCACGGTGCGGCCCTCGGGGGCAAACCCCAGATGAAATTTCTTGAGGGTCGTTCGGCTCAGGCCCCGGCGGGTCAGATAATCCAGCCCCTCGGCCCCGGTCTGGGCCATCAGACATGTCTCAAAATAGCTGGCCGCCGCCGCCATCACATCATAGAGCGATTTACGTTGTTGGCTGCGTTGCTTGTCCTCCGGCGAATATTCCGGCATCTCCAGCCCCGCCTGCCCCGCCAGCCGTTCCACCGTTTCCGGAAAGCTGAGGCCCTCTGTCTCGGTAATGAATTTAATCACATCGCCGTGGGCACCGCAGCCGAAACAATGATAGAAAGCCTTGTCATCATTGACCGTGAAAGAGGGGGTTTTTTCGCTATGAAACGGACATAGGCCAGTATGCTCCCGGCCCTTGCGCACCAGCTTGACCCGGCGGCCAACCACATCGCTGACCGGAATCCGGTTTCGTATCTCATCCAGAAAATCAGGCGTGAAGCCCATCTGTCCTCACCATCTCATGCGTGATGTCAGGATAATTCGGACCGGGCCAGAGCGCTAGCTCTGGAGAAATCCATTTGTCCTGCATATTTACCTTTAAGAAGCCCCATGATCTTGCCAATATCTTTCAGCCCCGACGCCCCGGTTTCGGCAATGGCGTCCTTGACAACGGCTTCTATTTCATCATCGGACATCTGGCGTGGCTGGAATTCGGCAATGATTTCCATTTCTTCCTGTTCCTGCTGGGCAAGTTCAAGACGGCCTGCTTCCTCATAAACGACGAAGCTTTCCTTACGCTGCTTGATCATCTTGGCCAGAATTTCCAGAACAACCGCATCTTCGTCCTGAGAGGCGTTTTTATCGGTGCGGGCGGCAATATCCCGGTCCTTGATCGCCGCAAGGATGAGTCGGATTGTCGTCAGACGCCGTTTGTTCTTATCCTTCATCGCCTGCTTCATGGCGGCGGTAAGCTGATCTCTCAACATATTGTTTTTTAATCCTTATTTCTAAAAATGCCGACAGGTAATCCGAACTAGCCCATGCCCCGTACTTTTAGGAAGCAGAGACTCTACCGCAAAAGCCACAGGATTGCAACCGCTAATTATTGGGTAAGCCATTGATATTAAACGATTTTTTTTCTTAAAGATTCGCTTGACCTCTCATCATACTTCACTTATGTTCCGCTCAATTTACCTCATGCGCAAGGACTGCTATAGTCTGTTTTCAGATGTCAGCAGGTGAAAAAATAAAATGACCCGAAAGCCCACAAACCACACCCCGCCCCATAAGGACATAACCGCTGTTTTAGTCCTTGGTGACGGCAGTATTTTCTGGGGTCATGGCATCGGTGCCGCCCAGGACATCGTGGGCGAGGTTTGCTTTAATACCTCCATCACCGGCTATCAGGAAATATTGACCGATCCGTCCTATGCCGGACAGATTATCACCTTTACCTTTCCCCATATCGGCAATGTGGGCACCAATGATGATGATCTGGAAAGTATCGGTACGGCGGCGCGGGGGCTGGTGGTCCGGGAAGACATCACGAACCCGTCAAATTTTCGCAATCGCCTGCATCTCAATGACTGGTGCTGTAAAAGGGGCCTTGTGGGCATCAGCGGCGTAGATACCCGGCGGCTGACCCGCCATATCCGGCTGAACGGTGCGCCAAACGGCGTCATCAGCCATCGTCCGGACGGCAAATTTGACATCCCGGCCCTGATCGCACAGGCCGCTGGCTGGCCCGGACTGGAAGATATGGATCTGGCCGGGGAGGTTTCCTGCACGGAAAATTATATATGGGATGAGGTTCGCTGGAGTTTGGATGACGGCTATCAAAATATTGCCGCACCAAAAGTTCATATTGTGGCGGTGGATTACGGCATCAAGCGCAATATCCTGCGCTGCCTTGCTACCACGGGAGCCAAAATTACCGTTGTTCCGGCAACCACCAGCGCGCAGGATATTCTGGCCCTGAAGCCGGACGGTATATTCCTGTCCAACGGACCGGGCGATCCGGCGGCCACAGGCGACTATGCCATTACAATTATTCAGGAACTGCTGAACAGCAATATTCCCCTGTTCGGCATTTGCCTTGGCTATCAGATATTGGCACTGGCCATCGGGGCCAAGACCAAAAAAATGCATCAGGGGCATCGGGGCGCCAACCATCCGGTGATGGATTATAATACCGACAAGGTGGAGATCACCTCCATGAACCACGGCTTTATGGTGGACAGGGATAGCTTGCCGGATACAGCAAAAATCAGCCATATCTCCCTGTTTGACCAGACGCTGTGCGGGTTCGAGCTTGTGGGCAAGCCGGTTTTCGCCGTCCAGCATCACCCCGAGGCCAGCCCCGGACCACAAGACAGCCATTATCTCTTTGACCGCTTTATGGAAATGATCGAGAAACATGCCAAAACGTAGTGACATAAATTCCATTCTCATCATTGGGGCCGGACCGATCATCATCGGTCAGGCCTGTGAGTTTGACTATTCCGGCACCCAGGCTTGCAAGGCACTGAAGGAAGAAGGCTACCGGGTTATTCTGGTCAACAGCAATCCGGCGACCATCATGACCGACCCTGATCTGGCCGATGCCACCTATGTGGAGCCGATCACGGCGGAAATGGTGGAAAAGATCATTGCCAAGGAACGCCCGGACGCGCTGCTGCCGACCATGGGCGGGCAGACCGGGCTGAATACGGCGCTGGAGCTGTCAAAGCTGGGTATCCTCGAAAAATATAATGTGGAGTTGATCGGGGCCGATGAAGAGGCCATTAACAAGGCCGAGGACAGGTTGCTGTTCCGGGATGCCATGGACAGGCTTGGCCTTGGCACACCGCGCAGCCGGGTGGTCAAAAACATGGCCGAAGCCCTGGACGCGCTGGACTATGTTCAATTGCCCAGCATCATCCGGCCCAGCTTTACCATGGGCGGCACCGGCGGCGGTATTGCCTATAACATGGAAGAATTTGAACAGATCATCCACAGCGGCATTGATGCCTCCCCCGTGGGTGAGGTGCTGGTGGAACAGTCCGTATTGGGCTGGAAAGAATATGAGATGGAAGTGGTGCGCGACACGGCGGACAATTGCATCATCATCTGTTCTATTGAGAATATGGACCCCATGGGCATCCATACCGGTGACAGTATCACCGTGGCCCCGGCCCTGACCCTGACCGATAAAGAATATCAGATCATGCGCAATGCCTCCATCGCGGTCCTGCGGGAAATCGGTGTTGAGACCGGCGGCTCCAACGTACAATTTGCCGTCAATCCCGAAGACGGCGAGCTGATTGTCATTGAAATGAACCCAAGGGTCAGCCGCTCCTCTGCTCTCGCCTCCAAGGCCACGGGCTTTCCCATCGCCAAGGTGGCGGCCAAGCTGGCGGTGGGCTATACGCTGGATGAGCTGGAAAATGATATTACCGGCGCGACCCCGGTGTCCTTTGAGCCAACCATAGATTATGTGGTCACAAAAATCCCGCGCTTTACCTTTGAGAAATTCCCCGGTACAAAGCCGACCCTCACCACCGCCATGAAGTCAGTGGGCGAGGCCATGTCCATTGGCCGCTGTTTTGCCGAATCCCTGCAAAAGGCCCTGCGCTCCATGGAGACCGGGCTGACGGGGCTTAATGAGATTGATATTCCGGGCTATGACCCGGAGCAAGGTGATGTGAACGCCATCCGGGCCGCACTGGCCAACCCCACTGATGACCGGCTGTTGATCATGGCACAGGCCCTGCGCCTTGGCATTACGGAACAGGAAATTCATGATATTGCCAAATACGACCCGTGGTTTATCAGCCAGATCAAAGGCATCATAGATGCCGAGGCCGGGGTTCGGGAACATGGCCTGCCGCAGAGCCGTCTTGAGCTTAGCCGTCTAAAGGCCATGGGCTTTTCCGATGCCCGGCTCGGCGAATTAACCGGCAAGGCGGAATCCCATGTGGCGGCCCTGCGGGAAAAGCTGGACTTGCATCCGGTCTTTAAGCGGGTGGATACCTGCGCCGCCGAGTTTGAAGCCAAAACCCCCTATATGTATTCCACTTACGAACGGGATGCGGGCGGCGATGCGGAATGCGAATCCAACCCCACGGATAGTAAAAAAATTATCATTCTGGGCGGCGGGCCCAACCGAATCGGACAGGGAATCGAATTTGACTATTGCTGTTGCCACGCGGCTTTTGCCCTCAGCGAGCAGGGCTATGAGACCATCATGGTCAATTGCAACCCGGAAACAGTCTCCACCGATTATGACACCTCGGACCGGCTTTATTTTGAGCCGCTAACCGCAGAAGACACCATTGAGCTGATCCGGCGCGAGCAACAGAATGGCACGGTCGTCGGGGTGATTGTCCAGTTCGGCGGTCAGACTCCGCTGAAATTATCCCACGCGCTTCAGGATGCAAATATTCCCATATTAGGCACCTCGCCCGATGCCATTGATCTGGCCGAAGACCGGGAGAGATTTCAGCAACTGGTCCATGACCTGAACCTGTTGCAACCGGACAATGGTCTGGCCACCAACACCGAAGAAGCGGTCAAGGTTGCCGAGGAAATTGGCTATCCAATCCTGATCCGGCCCAGCTATGTTCTGGGCGGGCGGGCGATGGAAATTGTCTATGACACCACCTCTCTGGAACGCTATATGACCGAGGCCGTATCGGTATCATGGGACAGTCCGGTGCTGATCGACCGTTATCTGGGCGGGGCGACAGAGGTGGATGTGGACGCGCTCTGTGACGGCGAAACTGTTCATGTGGCGGCCATCATGCAGCATATCGAAGAAGCCGGGATTCATTCTGGTGACAGCGCCTGCTCCCTGCCGCCTTTTTCCCTGAAAGAAAGCGTCATGGCCGATATTCGCCAACAGACGAAAAAACTGGCTCTGGCCTTGAATATCAAGGGGTTAATGAATGTGCAATATGCGGTCAAGGATGATCTGGTCTATCTGATTGAGGTCAATCCGCGTGCCAGCCGAACGGTGCCTTTTGTCGCCAAGGCCATTGGCACCCCGATTGCAAAATATGCTGCCCGTCTGATGGCCGGTGAGAAAATGTCGGCCTTCACATTTCCGTCCGGACGGCCCAAGCATGTGGCGGTGAAGGAGGCGGTGATGCCGTTCAACCGTTTCCCCGGCGTGGATGTTCTGCTCGGCCCTGAAATGCGTTCTACGGGCGAAGTGATCGGCCTTGATGATACCTTTGCCAAGGCGTTCCTGAAATCCCAGATTGCGGCGGGCACCCATCTGCCGCTCACCGGAACTGTGTTTATTTCCGTCAAAAATGACGACAAGACCAAAATGATTGAGCCGGCCCGCAGCCTTCTGGAAATGGGTTACCGGGTTCTCTCAACCCGGGGGACGGCAAAATATTTGCAGGACGCCGGGCTGGACGTGAAAAGCATCAACAAGGTGCTGGAAGGGCGGCCCCATATTGTGGACGCGATCAAGAATGACGAGATCCAGTTGATCTTCAACACCACCGAGGGCGCCCAGTCCATCACCGACAGTTATGCGCTCCGGCGGACCGCCCTGACCCATAACATCCCCTATTACACCACCACGCGCGGAGCGATTTCGGCCATGGAAGCAATAAAAGTCTTGAAATCCAGCTCACTTGAAGTTAAACCCCTTCAATCTTATGTATTCGAGTGAGATGTTTTATTGTTAAAAATAGAAAATATTAGATAATGGTTGAAAAAGTACCCATGACAGCGGAAGGCCATGAGCGGCTGGAAGCAGACTTAAAAAGCTTAAAGCATGAACAGCGCCCGGCGGTGATCAAGGCGATCGAAGAAGCGCGCGCCCATGGCGATTTGTCGGAAAATGCCGAATATCATGCCGCCAAGGAACAGCAGGGCTTTATCGAATCCCGCATCAGCGATATCGAAGGCAAAGTCAGCCGCGCCGAAGTGTTCGACCCCAAAGAGCTTTCCGGTGATAAAGTAATTTTTGCCGCAACGGTCAGCATGGCTGATGAGGATGATAAAATTGTCAAATATCAGATCGTCGGCGTGGATGAGGTTGATGTCACTGCCGGGAAAATATCCTATATTTCCCCCATTGGCCGGGCCTTGATTGGCCGCAAGGTAGGCGATGAAATAGAGGTTAAAACCCCCAAGGGCGAAACCTACTATGAAATCACCAATGTGGAATTTATTTAATCCCCCTCAAACCTTTAACCGGGCGATGCTGAGCCGCCGGACGGGCCTGTAATGCCCTCTGTTGTCAAGACAGCAGCCCTGACCACCTTCGCCCTTGTGGCCTTTGCGGGAAATTCTATCTTATGCCGATTGGCGCTAGGGGAAGGCTCCATTGATGCCGCCAGCTTTTCCAGCATCCGGTTATTATCGGGTATCCTTATGCTAGTCATAATTCTGGCCCTGTCCCGCCCCGCCGGGAAAAAACGATCAACGGGGAGCTGGAGCGCGTCTTTCATGCTATTCCTCTATGCCACCTCATTCTCATTCGCCTATGTTTCGCTGGATACCGGTATTGGCGCAGTCATTCTGTTCGGGGCGGTACAAATAACCATGATAATGATCAGCCTTACCAGAGGAGCCCGCCTTCATATCAGTGAATGGGCCGGGATTATCATTTCCTTTTCAGGGTTCATTTATCTTGTATTGCCCGGATTAACCGCACCCTCCCTGACAGGTTTCCTGTTAATGGCCGTGGCCGGGATTTCCTGGGGTTTTTATACTGTAAAAGGACAGACGTCCCAAAATCCGATCAGTGATACAACCTATAATTTCCTGCGCACATTACCGCTGGTCCTCATTCTGGTCATGGTCACATTTCCCCATGCCCGCCTGTCCAACGCGGGTATTCTGCTAGCTGTCCTGTCCGGTGCCGTAACATCCGGCATCGGCTATGCCGTCTGGTATATGGCGCTGAGAGACCTTTCCATTTCAAAAGCCGTAGTGGTGCAAATGCTTGTCCCCGTCATTGCCGCCGCCGGTGGCATCCTGTTCGCCCATGAAACGATCCCTCAACGTATGCTGCTTGCGTCTGTGATGATTTTGGGCGGTATTCTAATGGTGATCATGCGAAAACATTTCACGCACTAACCCACGTCATCAATCGCCCCTACCGGGACGCCATGCAGTTTTTTGGCGCAGCGGATGCTGAGGGAGGTTTTGACGCTGTCCACATTGGGGGCCGGGGTCAGGTGGGTGGTTAAAAAGCTCTGAAACTGGGCCAGATCGCGGGCGACAATTTTCAGAATAAAATCAATTTCGCCGTTCAGCATATATGTTTCCCGCACCAGCGGCCAACCGGCCACCAGCTCCTCAAAGGCTTTTAAATCACTTTCCGCCTGACTGTGCAGGCCGACCATGGCAAATACGGTCAGGCCAAAGCCCATGGCCTCTGCATTAAGGTCCGCATGATAGCCCCGGATGAAGCCCGCCTCCTCCAACGCCCGGACCCGGCGCAGACAGGGCGGGGCCGTAATCCCCACTTTTTCAGCCAGATCCACATTGGTAATCCGGCCATCTTCCTGAAGAGTTTCCAGAATCCGCAGATCAATATCATCCAGTTTAACGCGATGCATACTCCATATTCCTTGATGCTTGTTTTTCCAAAAGCCACCACTGGCCCCAATTTCACCGGCCTCTAATATTCCGAAATAAAATTTCTTTATTTTGATATATTATATTATTAATCAAGCAACTTACACAATAAAATTCACTTTTACCTTTTTTATCATCAAATTTAATGACGTTCTTCAGCAAAAAATACCATCTTTTAACTGGCATCAGGAAGAAAAAAAAGCTACCCTGCCCGGCGGAGATTATATATCCTGCCCGCAGGACGTAAGTTATAAAGGAAAAGCCGCTATTGGGTGCTGCTTTTTGGGAATTGGGGAAAGGTACAGAGTGCAGAACAGAGCTCAGTTCGACGATAGAATTCGCAACCTGATTGCCCTTGCGCAGGATGGCTCCGAACATAGCAGGACATTGTTATTTTCACATATCTGTGATCTTTTCCTGCAAAAAAGGCCTATGGAATCGGACGCTCAGGTCCGGATGCTAACCGAAATAATCAAGGAACTGCTTGATCAGGTCACCCTGACCACCCGTCAGGAAACGGCCATCACCCTCAGCACATTAAGCGAACCGCCTGAGCCCCTGATCAATATCATGTGTGAGGATGTGGTCGAGGTGTCCGGCCCCCTGCTTGAAAAAGCGATCCTGCCCGATGAGAAATTGATCCATATCATCCGCTATGGCACGGAAGCCCACAGAATTCATATTTCCCGCCGTTTCGGTCTTTCGCCTCTGGTGCGTCATGAGCTGGAGAATGCCCATCGGGACTCGGAAAGTTCCAGACTGAAATACAGTCTGACTGAACTGGACAAGCTGGCCGAAGAAGAAACACCGGCTCTGAATGAGGAAACCACCGCAAATATCCTCGAGGTCTTACGGGCGCAGAAAATCCATGACCGCTACCCCGATCCGCAAGATGCGCAGGAAGAACCGGCAGAGGCGCTTCATACCGATAAAGCCACAACAAACCAGCCTGACAATAACCATATGCACGCGCCGGATGTTTCATTTAAAGAAACAGCCCCCGGCTTCCCCACCGAAAAAGCCGCCAATGATGCCATCGTCCCCAGCAGCAATATCCAGATGGGGGATGCTTCACTGGACATGGACGAGGATGTCTGGCAACAGGTCAGTGAGGCGAGGGACGAAACCAACAGACAGCGGGAATTTGCCAGAACCATCGCCGACTGGTTCTGGGAAGTGGACCGAACCGGGCATGTCAGCTTTATTTCAGAAGATGCCCTTCATATATTTGGCCGCACAGCGCCGAGCCTTATCGGCGAGGATTTTGTCGCCCTGTGCAGGGTAGCCTCCGTGGATGGTGACGACAGAAAAGATATTCAGACGCTCGAATCCCTGTTTGAACATCGCGCCTCTTTTCGCAATATGCCATTTTACATTACGGGCCCGAATGATGAAATAAAATGCTGGTATCTTAGTGCGATTGCCATATTCGACATTCATTCAGGCCGCTTTACCGGATTTCGCGGTAGCGCCCGATCAGAAATCATTGAACCCCATACCGCCCCGGAAAAAGACATGCACCGGGAAGAAGCTCTGGAAGAATATACCACGACGCAGGCTTTGAAAGCTGTCAGTCAGAAACTTCCCCGACCGGAAACACTGGCCGTGCCTCAAAATGCGGTTGCGGCGCAATCTGTCGTGCAAAAGGCTTATAGCGAAGAAATGGCCGCAGAGTTATTACAAAATGTTTCCCATGAGTTCAGAACGCCCCTGAATGCCATCATCGGATTTTCGGAAATGATTGATATGGAGGCCTGGGGCCCGGTTAACAAGCAATATCATGATAACATCAAAAATATCCTGACTGCCGCCGTTCACCTGAAGGAAGCCGTCAATGATGTTCTTGATTCGGCAAAACTTGATGCCGGACTGATGCAGATCGCCCCGGAATCATTCTCCCTGAAAGCCGTTCTGAAAAGCTGCCTGGAAAATGTTGACACCATGGCGCACGAAAAAGAAATTCAGCTTATGGATAATGACAATAACATTGATGTTATCCTTTATAATGACAAACAAAGTGTTGAGCTTTGCCTGACCAAAATGCTGACCAGCATTATCCGGCGGGCAAATGGCCATGAAACAATCGGCCCCTCTGTCCTGATCAACAGCAATGCCCAGGTTCGAATCGAATTGCCGGTCCCAGGCCCCAGAATCAAGGAAGAAAATGCCGCAGAAATCTTCCGGAAACTGGAAATGAACCCGGGTCACGAAAAAAATTATCTGGAAAACGGCCAGAAAACAGAGCCACAAATTGCCGCTGGTTTCGGATTATCCATTGCCCGGAATCTGGCTCATCTGATCGGCGGGGACATCTCTGCCCATTGCACACGGGGATATGTCAGCCATCTGGTGTTAACTCTCAGCAATTACGATCCGGCCGCATAACCTCCTGAATTTATTTGCTTTTCCACTATTATCCGGGGCACAACCCTCTCCTGTGGGCAATACTGTATATATACAATCATTATATAGATAAAATTTTAAGCAATTTTGATTCAAAAAAAACAAAAAGTATAATTAAAATAATCTTAACTTATGTCTGGTAACTATTTGTTATTAAAAGAAAATTTCTATTATTCGTTAACCTTTTATTCATAACTATCATGCATATTAGTCTCACGAACTTGGCATTGAACGTAATTTTACTTGAGTAATCACAGGAGATTTAGATATGAGAAAATTTTTTAAAATACTACGCAAATCAGAAAAAGGTGCGACGGCTATTGAATATGGTCTGATCGCGGCTTTGATCGCTGTCGCTGTAATCGGCGCAATGACCACACTGGGTGGTGAATTAAATACAACCTTCACCACTATTGAAGGTAAGCTGGCTACTGCAAACACACAGTAAGTTACGCCATCTGGCATAATAATATTTTAAATAGAGATTTTGGAGCCAGACCTCCAAAGTCTCTATTTTTTTTAACGGGAGCAATTGCAATGAATAAAGCATTTTTCAAAGATATCCTGTCCTCAGAAACCGGGGCGACGGCTATTGAATATGGTCTGATCGCGGCTCTGGTCGTTATCGCAACCATCGGTGCCCTGACCAATATGAGCAATACTTTTATCGGAAATCTGAATACCACCTCCACCACCCTGTCCAGCGCCATGAATAATTAGCGCACGATCACGCCGTCTTTTTCCAAATCATTTAACATGATTAACGAAAAAATTATCTTTTCCCTTTATCTTTTAAGTAGATAGATACTCACCGCAGACGGAAACAACAGTTGTGTTAACCATAATAATACTTATTTTATTCACGGGCCTTATGTTCCGGGCCGCCTATACTGATCTGACACGCTTCACCCTGTCAAACCGCCTTTGCCTTATCACCGCCCTGCTCTATCCGGTATATCTTATGACACGCTATCTGGAAGGGACCGGTTTACCAATAGAAAATATACTGCTGTCTCTGGCCATCGCAGTTATTATTTTTATTGTCTGCGCCGGATTTTTTGCCCTCAATGTTATGGGCGGCGGGGATGTGAAATTTATCCCGGCGGTCGCTCTATGGGCCGGAGCAGCTCATATATTAAATTTTCTGCTCATTACGGCTGTTATCGGGGGATTATTTGCGGCCAAAATTGTCATTTATAATCGCATAAAAGCATCAAAATATTCTAAATCTTCAGAAAATATAAACCTCTCCGTGGCAGAAAAGAAGGAGAGTGCGGTTCCTTATGGTGTCGGCATCGCCATTAGCGGACTTTATGTGGCCTATCAAATATTTAACGAAATCAGCCACGTCAGTGCATGAGAACCGCAAAACAAGGATTTTTGTAAATGAATATAAACATGAAAAGCGTCGTATTGATCGGGATTGCACTGGTCGTGGCCGGGATAACCGCCATGCTGGCCAGAAGCCTTGTCAGCGCGCCGACCCCGCAGCTGGCCAGTGATCAGCCGGTGGTGGTACAGGTCGTCGATTCAAAAATGAAAGTCCTGGTCGCGTCTGGTAATATGCCGGTTGGCCATTTCATCAAGGCAGATGACCTGACATGGCAGTCATGGCCCGACGAAACGGTTCATGAAAGTTATATTCAACAGGGCGGCGATGTCAAATTAGAAGATTTTGTTGGCGCTGTTGCCACGACGAACATGGCTTCGGGCGAACCTGTTTTAAACAACCGTCTTATCAAACCCGGAAACAGAGGGTTTATGGCCGCCGTCCTGCCCCCCGGCATGCGCGCTATCTCTGTGCGGATAACCGCCACCAGCGGCAATGCCGGATTCGTCTTTCCGGGCGATAAAGTAGACATTCTGCTCACCCATGAGGTTGCTATAAACAGCGCCAACAGGGACAAGGCCCGGGTCAGCGAAACGGTCCTGAAAAATGTGCGCGTACTGGCCATTAATCAACGTACCGACAATCCAACCCATACTCCCTCTATCGGCAAGACGGCCACGTTGGAAGTGAGCGCGAAAGATGCCGAAAAAATTTCTCTTATCAAAAGCATGGGGGAACTGACATTGGTCTTAAGAAGTATCGGCAACGGATCGTCTCTGGTCGCAGAAAATTCAACAATAACCTGGGACAGCGAGGTCAGCAACCAGCTGTCCGGTTCCACCAATAACGCAAAGCTTTCCGTAGATGTCTTTCGCGGTGGCCTTAAGGATGGCAGCACCACCATCGACTTTAACAAGCTCATGAATCAGACCATGACCTCGGGACCGATTAATGGCAGTGGCCAGGAATAAGAGGAAAAAACAATGATAAATATTTCACGGAAAACAGCGTCCCGTCCCATTATAAAATGGGTAAAATGCCTTGTTATTGCGGCGTTGTCCCTGCCCGTCCTGTCAATATCCGGAAATCTTGATCTGGCGGCAAAAGCCACCGATCATCAGGAAATTGAAGTAGGCAAAGGGACTTTGATCCGCTTTAAAGAACCTGCGAATAATGTCTTCATAGCCAATGCAAAAGTGGCCGACATACAGATCAAATCCCCGACACTGGTCTATGTTTTTGGCAAAAAGCAGGGGGAAACCAATCTATATGCGGTAAATGATAATGACGAAGTGGTTTATGAAGGCACCATATCAGTCAATCACAATCTGGGCAGTCTGGAGACCGCCCTCAAACATGTGATTCCCAATGCCAATATTAACGTACAGTCCTATTCAGGCCTGCTTGTCCTGACCGGTAATGTGGATAATGCCGAGGAAGCCGAGGACGCGCGGCGTATGGCTGAGGATTTTATCGGCAAGAAAAGCACGATCATCAACAAGCTTCAGATTGCAACCCCCATGCAGGTCAACCTGCGGGTCAGAATCGCCGAAATTGGCCGCGATACCAAGAAGCAACTGGGGTTCAACTGGGAAAATATTTTCGCCAATGGCAGCACCGCCGTTGGTATACTTCAAGGATCCAACGTTATTAACATGATCCCCGATCCCACAGGTATTACAAATAATCTGGTCAAAGAATTCGCCTCTTCCGCAGATGGTGTGAACAGCCTGTTTGGCGGCTTCAGGGCCGGCAATTTTGATATAAATTTTATCATTGATGCGCTGGAAACAGAGGGCGTCCTTTCTATCCTTGCCGAACCTAACCTGACAACACAATCCGGTGAACCGGCCAGCTTCCTTGCGGGCGGCGAATATCCGGTCCCGACCCTGGACCGTAATGGCCGGGTACTTATCGAATTCAAGGAATTCGGTGTTTCGCTGGAATTTACCCCAACCGTGCTGGATAGCGGGCGGATTAACATGCATATCAAACCGGAAGTCAGCCAGTTAAGCTCAAACGGTGCGGTGACCATTCAGGGGTTTAACATCCCTGCATTAAGCACCCGCCGGGTTGATACGACAATTGAACTGGGCAGTGGTCAGAGCTTTGCAATTGCCGGGCTTTTGCAAAACAGCGTTGCCCATGACCTGACCAAATTTCCATGGCTTGGTGATATTCCAATTCTGGGTACGCTGTTCAGATCCAGCGCGTTTCGCCGTCAGGAAACGGAACTGGTCATCATCGTAACCCCCTATATCGTAGAGCCCCATAAAGGCGGCACCATGCCACTGCCCACGGATGGCTTTAAAGTACCCAGCGATTATGACCGCTATGTGAAGGGTCAATCATACGCCACTCAGAAACCATCCATGCCCGAGCCCGTACAGGGTAAAAACGGTCACAAGCTGAAAAGCGCCGTTGGCTTCATTCTGGATTAGGGAATAGAAAATGCAAAAAACAGTGATACAGAAAAACACCAAACGCTTTTCAAGACTGGTTTCCACGACAAGCCTTATTCTGGCCAGTCTGGTCCTTGCCAGCTGTAGCGGCGCGGCAAATTTTTCCAATGGCGACAGCCAGAAACGCAATGAAGTCACAATGATCAAGATACCCTTCATGGTGGCTTTTGAGGCTGGAAACACCAGCCTGTCTAATGACGCTATCCGGCAACTGGATATGTTCATAATGAGAAATAATGTGTCATATGGTGATGAATTGAGCATGGATTTCCCCTTGGGCCGGGATGGCGGCCTGTCTGATGAAAATCAGAAAAGACTGACCTTTCTGACCGGACTGTTGAAAACCCGGGGCTTGCATCTGGCCGCAGACGTCACCCCTTACGGCATGAGCCCGGCCCCCGACAAGGCCCGGCTGTTAATTTCGCGCTATCTGGTAACACCGCCCAGATGCGGCGACTGGTCCCAGCCCTCTACCGGCAACTACGGCAATATGAACCTGCCGGACTTTGGCTGTTCCACGCAGGCGGCTCTGGGGCTTATGGTGGCCAACCCGCGTGATTTGATTACCGGGACAACCGGCGGGGCACAGGATGCAGAAAAAGCGGCAAAGTCCGTTTATAACTATCGAACCAAAAAACCTGCGAAATCATCATCAAGTGCAAGTTCATCCAAAGCAAAGAAGAAATAACAGGAATTAATCATGAGCATAGCTTCACTGCTGAAAAAAAATGAAACTGTCGAAGATGAATTCGAGGCCTATGTCTGTGATGATGAAATAACACAGGCATTGGTCCCCGTGCTAAATGAACGGGAATGGAATACATCGCAGATTAAAAAAGGCGGTATCGAAAATGCAATCAGGACGCTGGCTACAGCCACGCCGCCCAAGTTTCTGCTCGTCGATCTGACAAAATCAGAAAACCCCATGGAGGATATGAATGCCCTTGCCGAAGTATGCGAACCGGGCACCATGGTCATTGCTGTCGGCAAGGAAAACGACATTTCCCTCTATCGGAATTTGATCAATTCCGGCGTCCATGAATATATGGTCAAGCCGGTAACCACCGAGCAGATCAGAGAATGCATTCTGGCCGCAGAAAATACCCTGCGTCTGGCCAATGAAACAGAAATACATATGGTCGAAGACGCAACAGACAAGCTTATAGCCGTCATCGGTATGCGGGGCGGTGTCGGGGCCAGCACAATCGTCAGCAGTTGCGCCTGGATCATTGCCAATGATATGAAACGTAACACAGCCATCCTTGATATGGATATTTATTTTGGCACCGATGCCCTGACCTTTGACCTGGAACCGGGGCGGGGGCTTTGTGATGCGTTGGAAAATCCCAGCCGTATTGACGGGCTGTTCATTGAACGGGCCATGATCAGGCAGGGCGATAATCTGTCTATTCTGGGATCAGAAGCCTCTTTGAATGATCCAACCTATACCGATCCTTCTGCCATGAGCCATCTGTTGTCAGAGCTGAAACATAATTTCAACTATGTGATTATGGATCTGCCCCGCAATATGGCCGCTGAATATCCCCTGATGCTGTCAGAAGCCGATGAAATTATTCTGGTCTCTGATCTCTCTTTGGCGGCGGCCCGTGACATAATCCGTTTTCTGGCCCTCTGCAAAACCGTGGCCCCGGATAAAAAAGTAAAAGTCATCCTGAATAAAGTCGCCGGAGCAGGTCTGGTCGAAGTTGACAAAAAGGACTTCGAAGCGTCCATAGAACGGTCCGTAGACTGGGAAATCCCCTTTGATGCCAAATTGATGGTTCAGGTTTCGCGCGCGGGCAAACCCCTGCCTCAAGCCGCCTCAATGAGCAAAATAGTCAAGGTACTGAAATCCGTCAGTGCAGATATCACCGGTGACAAGGCAGAAAGCTCAAAAGGTTCATTCTGGAACAAGCTGACCACCAAGTCCAAAAAATAGGCAAAACGACAATATAGAAACCTAAACCAGTATATTAAAACAGTAAATCGTGAGAAAATATGAAACCGGCGTTTGGAAGAAAAGCAGGCTCAGATAGCAGCCCGACCCTGATGACTAAAAAACCAGGCCCCCAGGGCGGCTTTGGCAAGGGACAACTGACGTCTGCCCATGATGCGGTCCCGGCAAATACCCTCCCCAAAGAAAACAATGTGCCCTCAGACGCAAATATGGTTGACAGGGCCTATGACCTTATAGAATCCGTAATGCTGGAAAAAATGGACCCCGAACAGGCCCGTGAGATGGAACGCAATGAAGTAACAAACTTTATTGAAGACCTCATAGACGAGGAAACACGCCGCCATCATATGAATTTAAATGAGCTGGAACGGCGCGATTTGATAACCGTACTGTTAAATGACCTTCTCACCTCTGAAAGCAGAAAACCTGAAAAGCATGCGGAAGAAGAAGTCAACGTTGTCCGCAAACGCAAGGAAGTCCAGAAACAAACCAATGAACAGAAACATCAGGTCAGTCAGGATAGCATCATGGATGCCAAAGACCGCCTGCAACCCCTGCTTCTGGAATATATTGATGCCTCCGCCGCCAATGAAATGGACCGCTCAGAGCTTGCCGAACAGGTCAGTGAGGCGGTCAATGAGCTTATGGCTCAGGAAAAAATTAACCTGAACCTGCGCGAACAACGTGATCTGGTTAATATGCTGCTCCATGATATGCTGGGCCTTGGCCCGCTGGAGCCGCTACTGGATAACGAAGAAATTACCGAAATCATGGTCAATGGGCCAAAGCAGGTCTATATCGAACAAAGCGGCAAGCTTATCCTGTCTGATGTAACCTTCCGGGATAACCAGCATCTGATGAATATCTGTACCCGGATTGTAACCGCTGTGGGCCGCCGGGTGGATGAATCCACACCATTATGTGATGCACGTTTGAAAGACGGTAGCCGGGTTAATATTATCATTCCGCCGCTGGCCCTGGACGGCGCATCCGTTTCCATCCGTAAGTTTGCCAAACAGAAAATCACCCTTGATCACATGATTGACTGGAAGAGCATGTCTCACCAGATGGGAACGGTGCTGAAAATTGCCGGGGCCTGTCGCCTTAACATTCTGATTTCCGGCGGGACCGGCTCTGGTAAAACCACGATGCTGAACGCTCTCTCGCGCATGATTGATACAGGCGAGCGGGTGGTGACCATTGAGGATACCGCCGAGCTTCAAATGCAACAGCCCCATGTTGTCCGGCTGGAAACCCGTCCGGCCAACCTTGAGGGCAAGGGTGAGATCAGCATGCGCGACCTTGTGAAGAATGCACTGCGTATGCGGCCTGACCGTATCATTCTGGGGGAAGTGCGCGGGGCCGAGGCCTTTGATGTGCTTCAGGCCATGAATACCGGCCATGATGGCTCCATGTGTACCCTTCATGCCAATAACCCGCGCGAGGCCCTGACCCGTATGGAAAATATGATCGGTATGGCCGATCTGAAACTCCCTCAGAAAGCCGTGCGGGAGCAGATCGCCGGGGCCGTGGACCTTGTGGTTCAGGTTTCGCGTATGCGGGACGGCGGGCGGCGCTGTGCGGCCATAACGGAAATAGTCGGGATGGAAGGTGACATCATCACCACTCAGGACTTGTTCATATATGAATTTACCGGAGAGGATGCGGACGGAAACCTGGAAGGACGGTTCAAGTCCACAGGTGTCCGTCCGTATTTTATGGAAAAAGCCGCCTATTTCGGTTTGGACAAAGCATTGATGGAGGCCTTATAGGAACAGCTATGAATGTAACAGACCCCACCATCGTAATCATCGGTATTTTTGCCTGTGTTTTTATCATTCTGGCAACCCTTGCCGCCGCATCGGGCATGTTCAGCAATGGCAATAAAGTTATTGGGAAGAAACTGGATAAAATCATCGAACGTCACGGTAACAGCAAAGGGCGGGCACAGGAACAGGCCAAAAAGGCCCTTTTTGTGAAAAAGGAAACTTCTCTGTTTGACCGCTTCATCCCCAAACCCGATGAATTGAGAGCAAGGCTGAATAAAACCGGCAAAAACATCACATTTAAAAAATATGTCCTCACCTCTTTGGTCTTGATCGCCGTATTTACTTTTTTAATGGATATTTTTATCGGCATGTCTTTAGTCCCGTCCCTGATGGTGAGCATATTTGCCGGGCTGTTCATCCCCCATTTCTATATCAACAGAACCATCAACAAACGGCTGAAAAACTTTACCAAACAATTCCCCGAGGCCATTGATCTGATCGTCCGTGGCCTGCGCGCCGGGTTACCTGTCACAGAATCAATCCATGCGGTTGCCCGCGAGATGCCGGATCCGATCTCTACTGAATTTGGCATAATCACCGATGAAATCAGGCTGGGTAAAACAATGGACGAGGCCCTTTGGGCTACAGCCAAACGGCTGGACACGCCCGATTTCAAATTTTTTGTCATCAGCCTGTCCGTACAACAGGAAACCGGGGGCAATTTAACCGAAACCCTGACCAATCTGACAGAAATACTCAGAGGCCGGACCAGATTGAAACTCAAGATCAAGGCCATGGTTTCAGAAGGCAAGGCCAGCGCTTATATCATCGGCTCCCTGCCTTTTCTCATGGTTGGTCTGTTATCTGCCATGAACTATGAATATATGTCCGTTATGTTCACCGACCCCAAAGGTCAGATCGCCCTGATCGGTGCGGCAATCTGGATGGGGATCGGTGTTTTTATCCTGTCACAAATGATAAATTTCGAGATCTGAACCATGGAAGCTTACCTGCCTGAAGGCATACATATGGAAGACATCATAGCTATTCTGGCTGCTATGTCAGCTTTTCTGGTTGTTCTGGCTATCTGGAGCAGCGGGATCATCAAAGATCCCATGCATGGCCGTATTAAACATTTACAGGACCGCAGACAGGATCTGAAGCGGGGCTATACCGCCCCCACCAAACGCAAACCTACCGTTGGCAAGGCTTCATATCTTGGCACCATACAAAATATTGTTAATGGATTCAGTTTGCTTAAAAACGAGCAGGCCGAAAAATTTCGCATGAAATTACTTCAGGGCGGTTATCGGTCAAAGGATGCTCTGGTCTATTTCATGTTCTTTAAGCTGGTATTACCCATCTTAATTGGCATTGTGGCCGTAACACTGATTTATGGCATGGGGCTGTTTGACCTGAAGCCAATGATGAAAACGCTGGTCAGTGGCGGCGCGGTTCTGATCGCCTCTTTCCTGCCGGAAACAATTCTGAAAAATATCACCGTCAAACGTAATGTGCTCATGCAACGCGCCTTACCGGATATGCTTGATCTTCTGGTAATCTGCGCAGAGGCCGGACTGACGCTGGATTCCGCCCTGCACCGGGTGGTCAAGGAAATGGCCCAAACCGGCCCGGATCTGGCTGATGAATTGAGCTATACCGCCATCGAACTGGGCTTTCTGCCTGAACGCAGACAAGCGCTTGTCAACCTGTCGGCGCGGGTAACCCTGCCTTCTATACAATCGGTAACGGCTACCCTTATTCAATCGGAGAAATACGGGACGCCGCTGGCGCAGTCCCTCAGAGTATTATCTGCCGAGTTCAGAAATGAACGTATGATGAAAGCGGAAGAAAAGGCCGCCAAACTACCTGCAACCATGACCATTCCGCTTATTCTGTTTATTTTGCCTACTTTGTTCGTTGTTCTGATGGGCCCCGCAGCCTGTCAAATTTCTGCGAATATGTCTTGACCCATGACACAGAATAACGAAATCGCACCCAAAGAATACTGCAAGGAGAGCCACTTAAAAAACAATTTAATTGTTCAGGAGCTCTAACATGAAAAACGATAATAGAAATCACCGCATCAGAAGTTTTCTGAGACGGTTACGTAATAACAGCGCAGGCGCCGCCTTTGTCGAATTCGCCCTTGTGTTCCCTATCATTACCCTCGCAACGGTCGGTACACTGGAAGTCGGCATGACCATGGTCAGCACCATCCTGCTGGAAGGCGCCATTTCCGAAGCCTCACGCTCCGGCATGACCGGCTATGTGGCCGCCGGAAGCACACGCGAAGAATATATTAACAATCTGTTGCAGGAAAGAACCTTTGGCATCATTGATCTGACCAATCTTGTCATTACCCAAACGGTTTATGAGACTTTCAGTGACGTTGGCCTGCCGGAGCCCTATACAGATACTAATGGTGATGGAAGCTATACAGCTGGCGTGGACAGCTATACCGACCTGAACTGCAATAACACATGGGACGTGGATGTGGGGGCCGGCGGCCTTGGCGGTCCCGGCGAAATCGTTCTTTATCAAGCGGTTTATGATGCGAATTTCATGACCGGATTTTTTTCAAAGGCTATCGGTGATGAGGATGGCAAAATCAAACTGACCGCCAGCACCGTTATTCAGAATGAACCCTACGGCACCCCGCCGCCCGGATGTGTTATTCAGGTAAAGATATAGGGGAGGTTGCCATGCTTATTCAATTAAGAAAATTGATCATACCACGTTTTATTCAGACATTAAAAAAATCTGAAAAGGGGGCTATTATGATCGAATTCGCCCTGACTTTTCCGATCACTTTGCTGTTGTTACTGGGAGGTTTTGAAACCTTCCGCCTGCTTATGGCGCACAGAAAATCAAATATGACCGTGACCTCAGTAAGCAATCTGGTTTCTCAGAACAAGAACCTGAGTAGCGGCGCTATTCAGAATATTTTTGATGCCGTTG
>UOED01000102.1_pt1 | contig 28055 bp, 25 predicted proteins | sample 1990161 | NCBI WGS metagenome assembly UOED01 (sample SAMEA4728526, study PRJEB27164) | hydrothermal vent metagenome | biome: marine basaltic hydrothermal vent biome; feature: marine hydrothermal vent; material: mineral | place: Pacific Ocean | collected 2011-06-14/2011-07-23 | depth 1741 m | reverse complement strand
ATGGCGCAAAGTTGCCCCTTGGCCCCGGTCAGGCGGAAATAAAACCATTGGTAAAAGTCCGAATTATGGTCATGGCGAATTTTAAGCCGGATATTTCCCGGGTTTTCGGCCTCGACAACCTGAATATTTCCCGCATCAAAATTGCTGCTGATTTTCATGATTTTATCCCGCATGGTAAGAATTATTATCTGTGAAAGCCTTTATATGGCTTATTTAAAAACAAGTAAATCGAAAGTCCCGTATCCCGAAAATATAAAAGAGATTCGCCTTGCAGCATCGGACACCCATAGAACATAGGGGGAATAGAGTGAATAAAATTTTCATAATCTTTGAAAGAGCGGAATATTCTGCTCTTTTTCCCGTTTGAACTCTGTTCCGGGTGACAGAAGATTTTTTTTCTGCCAGACTGCGTGACCTTTTAAAAATAAACAAATAAAAATCAGTGTAATTTAACTAGGGGACGATAATGTCTGACACAACAATAGATCCAAACATCAAGGCCAGGGAATTCATGGGCCACCCGAAAGGCCTTTATGTTTTGTTCTTCACGGAAATGTGGGAACGTTTTAGTTATTACGGAATGCGGGGATTGTTGATTTTTTATCTCACCCAGCATTTTTTGTTTTCCGATGAAAAAAGTTATGCCATTTACGGGGCTTACACCGCTCTGGTCTATCTTGCTCCTGTTTTGGGCGGTGCCTTGGCAGATCGGTATTTGGGGGCGCGAAAAGCCGTAACGCTTGGGGCTATCTTACTGGTTCTTGGCCATATTGGCATGGCAATTGAGGGATTGCCCGCCACCATGACCGTAATCGATGGTGTCAATACCGTTGTCAGAGATGAGTTCTTCCTTCAGATATTCTATCTGTCTCTGGGCCTGATTATTACCGGTGTCGGGTTTCTGAAAGCGAATATCTCTACCATTGTCGGCGCTCTATACGCAAGAGATGACCCGCGACGTGATAGTGGATTTACCATTTTTTATATGGGCATAAATCTTGGCTCCTTTGTCGCCGCTCTTTTATGTGGTTATCTAGGCCAAACCGTTGGATGGTGGGCTGGATTTGGTGCCGCAGGTGTGGGTATGCTGTTGGGATTATTTGTTTTTCTTAAATGGCAAATCCTGCTTGAAGGTCATGCTGAACCCAGAAACCCTTCACAGCTTAAAGAAAAAGTCTTCGCCGGTCTGAGCCGCGAAATGCTTATTTATATTGGGGCCGTAGGCGGCGTGATTGTTTTTTGGCAACTGGTGCAATATCAGGCGTTGGTTGGCCAGATATTAGGTGGCTTTGGTGCCATCGTATTAGCCGTCATTCTGTTATATTCCTTTCTTAAATGTGATCCGGTTGAACGGGACAGAATGTTGGTTGTCTCCTTTTTGATCTTTATGTCGGTTATTTTCTGGGCCCTGTTTGAACAGGCAGGTAGTTCTCTGAATATTTTGGCCGACAGAAATGTTGATAGGGTAGTTCTGGGAGTAACCGTGCAAGCCTCACAGCTTCAATCCCTGAACGCTCTGTTTATCTTCATACTGGCCCCCTTCTTCGCGATACTCTGGGTTTTTCTGGCCCGGCGTGGGTGGGAACCGAATACCCCCATGAAGTTTGCGCTTGCCCTGACTCAGGTTGGCCTTGGGTTTATGGTTCTGGTTTATGGGGCCGGTATGGTTGGTGCAGACGGCAAAATAGCCTTGATCTGGATTGTCCTGCTTTATTTGCTTCATACGACCGGTGAGCTTTGCCTGTCGCCTGTGGGGCTGTCCGTAGTCACTAAATTATCCGTTACCAAGATGGTTGGTTTTATGATGGGGACATGGTTTCTGGCCTCAGCGGCGGCCAACTATATTGCCGGGCAGATCGCCAGACTGACCAGTGCCGGAAATGGGGCTGATGGCGCAGAAGCATTGGCCCATACAATGGATGTCTATTGGAACGTAGGATTGTTGGCAATAGGCATCGCTCTTACATTGGCTCTATTGTCACCCCTGCTGAAAAAAGGCATGCACGGCGTACATTAATGCATTAAGAGGGGGTGCTCAGGCATCCCCCTCCAGGCTTTCACGCATCATTTCAAGCTCCAGCCATTCCTCTTCCTTGGCGACAAGGTCAGAAATAGCGCGTTCCAATGCGGCGTTGATTTTTTGAAAACCGTCCGGGTCACGGACGTAAAAATCACCCTCACCCAGCTTGGCCTGATATTTGGTGATCAGTTTTTCCAGCCTGGCCATTTCCCCCGGCAAATTTTCCAGCGCATGTTGATGCTTGAAGCTGAGCTTGGCATTTCTGGTTTTGGTCCCGGTGTTCTGATGAACACCATGAACCGTGCTCAAGGCTGCTTTTTTCCGGGATGAATTTTTTGTTGTGGGAGATGTTTTTTTAGCACGGCGTTGACGTATATAATCGCTGTAACCGCCGGGATATTCAGTGATACTGCCACCCCCGTCCATCACAAGGGAGCTTGAGACAATCCGGTCCAGAAAATCCCGGTCATGGCTGACCAATATCAGCGTACCGTCATAATCGCCAAGCACATCCTGAAGCAGATCCAGCGTATCCATATCCAGATCATTGGTCGGTTCGTCAAGAATCAGGAAATTGGTCGGCATAGCCAGCGTCTTGGCCAAGATCAGGCGGTTTTTCTCACCGCCCGACAGAGACCTGACCGGGCTGCGGGCCTGTCCGGCCTCAAACAGGAAATCTTTCAGGTAAGATATGATATGTTTGGACTCGCCCCGCACCATGATGTGATCGCCGCCATCACTTAAATAATCCCACAGGGTTTCATCATCGCTAAGCCGGGCGCGCTTTTGATCAAGATAAGTGATCTCAAGATTAGTACCATGCTTGACCCGGCCCGTATCCGGGACCATTTCCCGGGTCAGAAGTTTGAGCAGCGTGGTTTTGCCCACCCCGTTGGGGCCGATGATGCCAATCCGGTCGCCGCGCATGATGCGAAAGGAAAAATCCTGCGTAATCACCTGATCACCGAAAGATTTTGAAATCTTATAGGCCTCAATCACTTTCTTGCCCGCGACCTTACCGCTGTCAATATCCAGCTTGACCTGACCTGTCACTGCAATCTGATCCGCCCGTTTGTCGCGCAAGGCCCACAGCGCCCGCATACGGCCCATATTGCGCTTGCGCCGGGCGGTGATGCCCATGTGGGACCATTCGGTTTCCTTTTCGATCAGCTTGTCCAGCTTGGCCCGTTCCCCCCGCTCCTGCTCAATAATTTTTTCCGACCATTCCTCGAAATATTTAAAGCCTTTGTCCAGCCGCCGCACCCGCCCCCGGTCCAGCCAGAAGGTCACATTAGTGGTATTATTAAGGAACGTTCGGTCATGGCTGATGATCACCAGACCGCCGCGAAAGCCCTTTAAGCGTCCCTCAAGCCATTCGATGGTGGCAATATCCAGATGGTTGGTTGGCTCATCCAGAAGAAGAATATCCGCGTCACTTATCAAAGCCCGGGCCAAGGCCGCCCGCCGCCCCTCACCACCCGACAACACCGCCGGATCAAGATCCGGGGCCAGATCAATTTCGGCCAGAATAATATCAACCCGGAAATTATCCTCGGCGGACGCATGGGTCAGGCCGCTGGCCACATAGTCATGGAGCGTCTTGTGGCCGGAAAAATCCGGTTCCTGCTCAAGATACGTCACATGACAGCCGGGCTGAAGAAATCTTTTGCCCCGGTCAGCCTCTGTCACGCCGCTGATCACTTTCATCAGGGTGGACTTGCCCGACCCGTTACGGCCCACAAGGCTGATTCGGTCCCGCTCGCCGATGGACAATTCCACCCCGTCAAACAGGGGGTTTGCCCCGAAACGGAGGGCCATGTCGGTTATGGTAAGAAGTGGCGGAGCCATATTATATCCTGAAAAACATTAATTTTGCCAAGTGATACCGGATTCACACCATAACGTGAAGGCCTGTTTATGGATTTTTTGGTCAAAATCCATTATTGTGACGGAAAAACAGGATTACTCAGGGTAAAATAACCATATGCTCTTTAAATTTTTAAAATCATCCGATGTAAAATCGGGCGAAATAACCCCGGAAAATATTTATCTTGGCCGCCGGGAATTTATGCAGGACACGGCAAGAATAGGGGCGGGCGTGGCCGCCGTGACGACACTGGGCCTGACCCCATCCCCCGCGCAGGCCGAGGTGCGCGCCCTTGATAATATTATCCGGGACGGGGCGTTCGGCACCGATGAGAAACAAACATCCTACCGGGCGGTGACAGAATATAATAATTTCTATGAGTTCGGTACGGACAAGAGCGATCCGGCGCGCAATGCCCATCGCCTGCGCCCCCGGCCATGGACGGTAAAGATTGACGGCCATGTGGATAATCCCGGTGATTATGACATTGACGACCTGATCAAACCCCATATGTTGCAGGAGCGCGTCTATCGCATGCGCTGTGTGGAGGCATGGTCCATGGTCATTCCGTGGGTCGGCATACCGCTGGCCCGGATCATCAAAAAACTTGGCCCCACGTCACAGGCCAAATATGTCCGTTTTGAAACGCTGGTCGACCTAAAACAGATGCCGGGGCAATCCCGCCGGGTCATTAAATGGCCTTACGCCGAAGGTCTGCGCATGGATGAGGCCATGAACCCGCTGACCCTGATGGCGGTGGGTCTTTATGGCAAGGAATTGCCCAACCAGAACGGCGCGCCCATGCGGCTGGTGGTGCCGTGGAAATATGGCTTTAAGGGCATAAAGTCCATCGTCCGCATCAGCTTTGTGGACAGGATGCCAGGCAACAGCTGGAAACGGCTGGCGCCAAAGGAATATGGCTTTTACGCCAATGTAAATCCGGAGGTAGACCACCCCCGCTGGACACAGGCCAACGAACGGCGCATCGGCGATTTCCGGCGGCGCAAAACCCTGATGTTCAATGGCTACGGCGATGACGTAGCCCATATGTATAGCGGCATGAACCTGAAAAAATATTTCTGATGAAGTTGCCCTCTCTTAAAATAGCGGCCCATATTCTGGCCCTGCTCCCGGCTATCTGGCTCTTTTGGCAGGGCTGGCTGCTTTATGATTTTCAGGATAATGCCCTGACCGCCAATCCCATTAAATATATCCACCATTACACCGGGGACTGGGCCATAAGATTTCTTTTGCTGGGGCTGGCCATTTCTCCCCTGCGTAAGATTACCGGCTGGAACAGGGTGATTGCTTTTCGCCGCATGGTCGGGCTATATGCCTTTTTTTATGTGATGCTGCATCTACTGAATTTTATCGTGCTGGATTATTATTTTGATTGGGCCATCATTATCAAGGAGATCATCAAGCGTCCCGCCATCACCTTTGGCATGACCGCCATTATCCTGCTGTTGCCCTTGGCCGTGACTTCTACCAGGGGATGGATCAGGCGGTTGGGCAAGAAATGGGTGAAATTACATAAGCTGATCTATCCGATCACCATTCTGGCGGTGGTTCATAATTTTATGATGGTTAAAGCCGATATTTTACAACCTGCTATTCATATGGCTATTCTGGCCGTATTATTGGGCTATCGCCTGTATTACTGGTTTCTTTTACGCAGAAAAGCCAATCCTGCCAATCCAAAACCGAGAAGCAGTAAAGGGGCCGGTTCCGGCATGGCAACAACCGCTGAAAAACCCTGACCGCCGTCAATACTATAGCGCAGGGAATTATTGCCCGAGCAACAGCTTTCAAAACCAAGTAGCCTGAACGTGCCATAACCAGAGCCGCTGATGGTAAAGTCAATCACATCCGCATTGGTCCAGCTTCTGGCCCACCATATATCATCGGTTCTGACAATATCGCCGCCGTCTGCACCGATGATAATACCGCCAAGCCCCCAGTCGGCTCCCAATTGAAATAACGCCGTTCCGCCAGACCCCAGAAAATAATTTACGGTATATAGGGTGGCAAGGTCCGCATGAGGCGCCGTGCCGCAATTCTGTTTGCCGCCGATATTGGTGAATTCCTGCACCGCAACCGTACAAATGGGCGTGCCGCTGTTAAACCGCGCCAGAAGGCTGGTGGCATCATCGCTGCTGCTTACATGTTGGTTTGCCGTGCTGCGCACCTCCATGGTGATGGCATTGAACGTGATCGGTGTGGCCCAAGCCGCCGATACCATTAAAAAACTGCACAGACTGGCAGCCCCAAGAATTTTTTTCATAAGAAATCCCGCTAACATAGTTTTTATCTCCATAAAACTTACGCGAAACAGTATAATCACGATAACTTTCAATTCGGTTAACGCCCGTCCGTCCCAATATGAGACATGGTTGCATCTTCGGCCAATTTCCGTAATATTAGGGTCTGTTTGAAAAAATAAGGTTTCCCCATGGATTATAATGCTTTCACCCTGACGATTTCCGACCATATTGCCACCATCACCCTGTGCAACCCGCAAAAGGCCAATGCGCTGGGAGAGGATTTCTGGACCGAATGCAGCGAAGTCTTTGCCCGGCTCAATGATGACCCGGACGTGCGGGTGGTGGTTATGGCCTCGTCCGGCAAACATTTTACCTCGGGCATTGATCTGGCTTATCTGCAAAACAGCATGCCGCCTGCGGACGCAGACCCGGCACGAGCCATGGATAAATTGCACCGCCACGTAAAATTCCTTCAGGCCGCCTTTGAGGCCATTGATAAATGCCGCCTGCCGGTATTGGCGGCGGTACAGGGGGGCTGTTTCGGGGCCGGGGTTGATCTGGTCAGTGCCTGCGATATTCGCTATGCCAGCGCCGATGCCTTTTTCATCATTCAGGAGATTAATATCGGCATGGTCGCCGACCTTGGCACCATGCAGCGTATGCCCCGGCAAATCCCGGACGGCCTGATGCGGGAACTGGCCTATACGGGCCGGAAATATAAGGCGGATGAGGCGCAGGCAACGGGCTATGTCACCCATGTGGTCGAAAATCACGAAACATTAATGGCGCATGTGATGGATATTGCCGCACAAATCGTCCGGCAATCGCCGCTGGCCATCCGGGGCAGCAAGGAAATACTCAACCATACCCGGGACCATACAGTAGCCGATGGTCTGGATTATATTGCCGCCTGGAATGCGGGTATGCTGTCCCAGCAGGATGTGATCAAGGGGGCCGTGGCCGCCCTGTCTAAAAGCACGGCTGAATTTGATGATTTGCTATAGCTTTTGAGACACAGCCATGTATTTACTGCTCATAAAGGTTGGACGTTTTTTTAAAGGGTTAAGTCCGGTATTTACCGCCGGTGTTGCCCTTTTGCTGGCTATTTCCTACGGCATTTTGATGAAGCTGGGCATCAATCAAAATTATGATATTTACTATAAAACCCTGACTGTCCTGCCTGCCGGGTTTTTTCTGTTATGGGCCGGGGCTAAATTTTTGACCCGGCGCAGTCACCTGAAAAACAAAGATATCAAATATATCACAAAATATTTCCGGACCTCTGAGCAGTTCGGCCAGATTTTTGATCATTGTCTGCATATCGACAAGGGCAGCCTGAAATTATGCCGGAAGCTCGCCGCCAAAGACTGTTATAAATGGCCGGAAAGTGAAGCGGAGCTGGAAAAACTGAGCGCCATCAACGCCGCCGCCTTTCGGGGGACGCCCTGGGCCGGGGACCCGGCGGAAAAGCTCACCCGAAATCTGGCCATGTGGCATAAAAACCCCAAATCCTTCCTGATGATTATGGGGGACGGCGCGGCGCAGGAACGCCAGCCGCTTTTCTTCTCTCATATCCTGCCCCTGTCCGATCATGGCTATCATCATTATTTCGAGACCGCAGAATCCGGCGACAATGACTTTAACCCCCAATGGATGGCAGAACCGGGGGAGCATATCAAGGGCTTGCTGCTGTTTACCATTGCCCGCGACCCGGATCAGGAGGGCGGTAAAAAAGACGATGACAGCAACAAATTGCCGGAATATCTCTATACCGTGGCCTATCATATTCAAGCCATGCTGGAGGATTATCCGGCGGAGAAATATACCACCCTCTATTTTCAGAACAGCGAAAAGAAGTTCAAAAGGCTGGCTGAACTGTCCGGGTTCAAAAAATCACGCCTGCTGACCCATGACGAGGAAACCGTCTATGTGGTCAGTGTGGACAATAGTTTATCCTAATCTTTTGCCCCCGGATGGGCATTATTATAAACATCCATCAGATAGGCGGTATCCACATCCGTATAATGCTGGGTGGTGGTCAGGGACACATGGCCCAATAATTCCTGAATGGTCCGCAGGTCGCCGCCTGCGGTCAGCAAATGGGTGGCAAAACTATGGCGCAGGGCATGGGGCGTGGCCGAGGGCGGCAGACCCAGAACCTGCCGCAGTTTTTGCATCACCAGCTGTATCATCCGGGCATTGAGCCGCCTGCCCTGCACCCCGATAAAAAGGGGCCCCTCTGGCGGCAGATCGTAAGGACAACTTGCCAGATAGGTCTCAATTGCCCGGCGCACCACCGGCAATAACGGCACCAGCCGTTCCTTGTTCCGCTTGCCCAGAACCCGAAGCATATCACCATCCGGCACATCCCGGCGGTTCAGGCCGAGGGCTTCCGATATGCGTAGTCCGCAACCATAGAGCAGGGTCAGCACCGCGATATCCCGGTCCCCGACCCAGCCGACAGGGGCGAAATCCGCAGCCATCTCAAGGCTTTTCAGGGCCATGTCCGGGTCAAGGGGCCGGGGCAGGCGTTTGGGCAGTTTGGGCGCGCTAATCCCGTTGATCGCATCATTGCGCAGAATATCATTACGGCGCAGATAGCTGAAAAAGGACCGCACCCCGCTTAACGTCCGGGCCACGGACGCCGGGGTCAGCCCGTCCCGCCGCCGCCGGGCCAGAAAGGCCCTGAAATCCGCCGGTTTCAAATCCCGCAAATCTGCCTTGGTCGGGGCCTCGCCCAAATGAGCCGCCAGAAAGGTGAGGAAATCCCGCACATCCCGTTCGTAAGCCTTAAAACTATGGGGTGACACCCGCTTTTCCGCCCGCAGATAATCCAGCCAGCCGCCCAGCAAAGGCATGAGCGCCGGATAGATAAGGTGGAAATCGGGATTATCTGTCATAGCCGAACTATAACAGCAAGACTATCAGGACAGAAGGCTTTTCAACTGCCCCTGAAAGGCGGCGGCGAGGAAGCGCAGAAGCTCTGTGCCCTGTCCCGGCGTGAAAAAACCCTCGTCCCGACTGCCAAAGGCCAGAATGCCAGAGGGGTTGTGATCGCTTTTCTCAATACGAATCAGGGCTTCGGCCTTGATCAGGGGCGTTGCGGGGCCATAAATTTCTTCTGCCGCCTGAACATTACCGCGCAGGATGGCCGTATTCTCATGGCCCATAAAACCGTCAATGATGCCTTTTTTTAAATGGCGCAGGTTGCCGCTTTCCGTCGCCGGAATTTTACCGGTCTTTTCAAAACAGATGGTAATGCTGTCCACCTGTAATATATCAATCCAGTCATGGCTGACAATATGGCACAGATGGTCGAAATCCCGGGCCTCCAGCAAGCATAACACCGCCGCATGAATGCGGGCCTGTGTGGTCATATTGCTGCGTGAAGCATAGATAAGGCTGCCCTGGGTCTGGCTGAGTTTCGCCACCTCCTGCTGTAATCGGTCCAGCAGAACCGCCTGAAAATCCACCACACTGCCCGTTTGCTTTGGCCGGGTGGGTTTTAACAGGGTCAGCAAATCCGGGTTAACATCAAAAAAATCCGGATTCAGGATTAAATAATCCCGAACGTCGTCCTCACGGAGCGCGCGTTTCTTATGTATGACCTTGCTTTTGCGGTCTTTTGGTAATTTATCTGACACAATCCCATCCTTCTTATACGGCCCCCATTATAGGGAACAGTACTTACCAGACCGTAAACGCGGCCTGGAGAAAATCACACGATGCTTTGACCCGTTTTCTCCCAGTCAGCGACAAAGGCGGCGAGGCCATTGGCGGTCAGGGGATGATTGAACATCTGTTTCAATACCTTTGGCGGCAGGGTCACCACATCGGCCCCGATACGCGCGCTTTCCACGATATGAATGGGGTGACGGGTGCTGGCCACCAGAATCTGGGTGGCAAACTGGTAATTATCATAAATCAGGCGAATATCCTCAATCAACTGCATACCGTCGAAGCCCACATCATCATGGCGGCCCACAAAGGGCGAGATAAAAGTGGCCCCGGCCTTGGCCGCCAGCAAGGCTTGCGCCGCAGAAAAGCATAACGTCACATTGACCATCTTGCCCTGATCGGTGAAATGCTTGCAGGCCCGCAAACCATCCACGGTCATGGGTACTTTCAAGGCGATATTATCGGCAATGTCATAGATACGGGCGGCCTCGGCAATCATGCCATCATAATCGGTGGCGGCGACCTCGGCACTGACCGGACCATCAATCAGGTCACAGATTTCCTTTGTCACCTCGAAATAATCCCGGCCTGATTTTAGAATCAGGGACGGATTTGTGGTCACCCCGTCTACAAGCCCGGTGGCTGCCATTTCCCGAATGTCATCAATTTCCGCCGTATCCAGAAAGAACTTCATGTTCTCAAAACCTTTCATAAATAAATATTTCCTGATCACCGTTTTATAATATAGTGATGAAAAAAAATACCCCTAATATGGAATATCTCTATGGGTTGTGACCCCGTCCAGATTCAAGTGCTTCTGCCCCTGCCCCTTTCCGGCCCGTTCGATTATCTGGCGGCGGCGGATATGCCTTTGCGCGCAGGTGATTTCGTCACCGTCCCCCTCGGCAGTCGTACCCTGCAGGGCGTGGTCTGGAATATGTCCCCTGAAAAGAGCACTATAGCTGCGGAAAAGTTAAAGTTCGTCCTTGAAAAACGCGACCTGCCCGCCCTGCCAGGCAGTCTGCGGCAGTTTATTGACTGGGTGGCCGCCTATACACTCTCCCCGCCCGGCGCGGTGCTGAAAATGGCGGTCAGCGTCCCGCGCGCCTTTGACAAGCCAAAGACCAGAACCCTCTATCGCCTGTCTCCGGACCTGCCCGGCAAGCTCACCGAATCACGCGAGGCCGTGGTAAAGGCCGCCATTAGTGACATGCCTCTGAGCCTGAAAGACTGGGCCGAGCTGGCCAATGTGGGGCAGGGGGTATTGCGCGGCATGGTCAAGGCCGGACAGATGACCCCTGTGGACATAATCGGTGACAGCCCCTACGCCGCCCCCGATGCCGCCCTGACCGGCCCCAGCCTGTCACCGGAACAGCAACAGGCCGCCGAACATCTGGCGCAAATGGTGCGCGCGGATCATTTCAAGCCCGTCCTGCTGGAAGGCATTACCGGGTCCGGTAAAACAGAGGTTTATTTTGAGGCCATTGCCGAAGCCCTGAAGGAGGGCGGCACACAGATTCTGGTCCTGCTGCCGGAAATCGCCCTCACCGCCCAATGGCTGGACAGGTTTGAGGCGCGGTTCGGCGCCCCGCCCGTGGTCTGGCATTCGGAACTGACCCCGGTTCAGCGGCGGCGGGCATGGTGGGCTGTGCGCGAGGACAATCCCGAAAGGCGCGCCCGGGTCGTTGTCGGGGCGCGCTCAGCCCTGTTTTTGCCTTTCGTTGACCTGAAGCTGATAGTTGTGGACGAGGAACATTCCGCCACCTTCAAACAGGAGGACGGGGTTATGTATCAGGGCCGGGATATGGCCGTGGTCCGCGCCATGCAGACCGCCTGCCCGGTCATTCTGGCCTCGGCCACCCCGTCACTGGAAACCATCCTCAATGCCCAGGCCGGGAAATATGACTGGCTTTATCTGGGGGAGCGTCACGGCACCGCCATCCTGCCGGATATGAAGGTCATTGACCTGCGGGCAGAGAAATTAAAAAGCGGCACATGGCTGTCGGACCCTCTGCGCACGGCCCTCACCCAGAATCTGGCGCGGGGGGAGCAGTCTTTGCTCTATCTTAACCGCCGGGGTTATGCACCGCTGACCCTGTGCCGGACTTGTGGCCACCGTATGGAATGCCCCCATTGCAGTGCGTGGCTGGTGGAGCATCGCAAGGGCGGGCGGCTGACCTGTCACCATTGCGGCTTTTCCAGTGCCATGCCAAAGACCTGCCCGGAATGTGACAGCGCAGGCAGTATGGTTGCTTGCGGTCCAGGTGTGGAACGGGTGGCAGAAGAAGCCCAGGCCCTGTTCCCCGAGGCCCGAATTGCGGTCATGGCCAGCGATGAAATCGCTTCGCCCGCCGACCTGCGTCAGATGATCACCCGGATTGCGGACCATGAGGTTGACCTGATCATCGGCACCCAGATCGTCGCCAAGGGCCATCATTTCCCCATGCTGACCCTTGTGGGGGTGGTGGATGCGGACCTTGGGCTGGGCGGCGGCGACCCGCGCGCTGCCGAGCGCACATGGCAACAGCTGGAACAGGTGGCGGGCCGGGCAGGACGCGCGGATCATCGGGGGCAGGTCTTGTTCCAGACCTATATGCCGGACCATCCGGTGCTGGCGGCACTGGTCAGCGGGGACGGGCAGGCCTTTCTGGAACAAGAAGCACAGGACCGGGAGCAACAGAATTTACCGCCCTTTGGCAAGCTGGCCGCGATTATTGTCTCGGGCAAGGATTTTAACGCCGCCGCCAAAACCGCCCGGCGTCTGGCCGCCCTTGCGCCAAAGAATAGTGGAATCACGGTTTTGGGTCCGGTGCCAGCCCCCATGGCCTTCCTGCGCGGCAAAAATCGTTTCCGCCTGCTGATCAAGGCGGATAAAAAGGTAAAGCTGCAAAAAATAATGGCCGACTGGCTCAATAGCTGCGCCCTTGAAAGGGGTGTCACCCTTCAGGTTGATATTGATCCCTACAGCTTTTTCTAAAGCCCGAAATGGGTGAACAGATATTCCAGCGTATAGACCCGGCCAAGTAACCCCGCATCCTTTATCTCATCCAGCTTGAAATAGCGCGACATATGGGGGGTCTTATATTGCCCCGCCAATGTATCTGGCAGGGTCAATTCCCGCATTCTATGCTGAATGGCATAGCTATAGCGGCGCAGGACGGTGGGGCGGTAATAGGTCAGATAGTTTTTTATCTTGACCTTTAACGGCACAGGTTCGTCAAAGGCGTAACCATAATCAGACGGATAGGCCGCAAGTTCAGGACTGATGGCCTTAATCACCGCCGCCTGAAAGACCCCGTGGTTTTTATGGGCCAGCGGAATAGTCAGGGCCAGCCGGATCAGGGGATAGGAAATAAACGGCGTCAGATAAGGCCCGAGCCGGGTGTTGTTATTGTTATCCCGCGCCGTCCAATAGCGCAGGCGAAAGGCAGGATAGGCATATTCCACCTGCTCCCGGTTCAAAAGATCAGACGTGGCCCCCAACGCCGTCCTGATCTTGTCATGGAGCGCGTCCCGGTAGTCCTGCTCATTAAAAATATCCTGACAGATGCCTGTGCTATACCGGGAATAGAAACAGTTGATCAGACCATTAATCGTGAATTGGCCCTGGGGCAGATAGAAGAAATTGCGGAAAATTTCACCGCCGCCGCCGTTAAACACCATATGGCCGTGGTCTGCCCGTTGCCGCCGGGTGTCCATATTGGCACCGAAATCAAAGATACCCTCCCCCGGTAAGCCGTCCAGTCCATGAAAATTATCCTCTATAGCCGCCGCATATTCCGCCCCTGACAATCGTGGATAGTCCGCCTTGTTGATATGGCGCAGGGGAAAGCCCGAACCCGCTGAAATGCGTTTGGCCACCCTCACATCGGGGCTGTCATCGGGGCCATAGACATAAACCTGCGGGCGGCTGCCGCTGTCCTGTAACAGGGCCAGCATCAGGCGCGAATCATAGCCGCCCGACAAGGCCGTTCTGATCTTGTCACCAAAAACATTTGCCACCGGCCTGACCCCCTCCCGCAACAGGGCCGCCGCTTCCTCAACAAGCTGCGGGCCGGAGGCCGGAGAGGGTGAAAAGTCAAACGCCAGATTTTTTGGCCGGGCGATCAGGCCATCGGGGGTCACTTCAAATATTTTTAAACTGTCAAGACAGGTCACTTCCTTAAAGACGGTATCCCCGCCGTACGTGGTTTCCTGAAAGGCATATTCATAGATGGCCTGCGGGTTTGGCGTCAGGTGATCCGAGGCCGCCGCCGCGCTGAGAAAAGACGATGACCAAAGGTTTTTCGTATCATTTTGATACACACGGTTGCCGCCCATGGGGTCTGTGATCAGATGCAGCCGGTCATTCTTTCTGATGATCAGGGTAAAGAGGCCTGAGAAATCCTCCGGCTCATATCGGTCCGGGTTGAAATCCGCCAGAAAGCGCGTCAAGGCTTCCTTGCCCATGCGGCCTTTATAAATAAAGCAGCCGGAGGCACCGCAGAAATTGCCCTGTTCATCCTCAAAGAAATTATCAAGGGGGGATTTTTGCTTGGGAAAGACCTGAAGGACATAAGAATGATGCCCGGCAAGGCGCGGATTTACGGACCCTTGTCTTGCCAAGCTGGACAGGGCCTTTTGAACAGATATCTGTGAAACCCGGTCTTTATGGTAAAGGAGAAAATCCCCCATTTAACGCCTTTCTGTCACCGAAAAAATCATCCCCGTACTTTAATGTCCCTGATACTTCTGTACGGGATTGGTCAAAAAAGATCAAGTTCCGCATTTGCTGTCTTGAAGTATGAAGATCACTGTGCTAGGTAACGCGCAAACAAATGTATCTTTTGCAATAATAACTTTTGAGGAAATGGCGTTGTCATCTGATTTGGCTTCAAAAATTGTTTCTGAAAATCTGACGATTACCGGGCTTGCTGGCCGTTATGGCGTGGCCCTGTTTGATTTGGCCAAAGAAGCAAAAAACCTGAAGAAAATTGCCCAGGATATGGTCGATCTCGCTCAAATGCTGGCGACCAGCCCGGACCTGAAGGCGGTGACGTTAAATCCGGTTATTTCCGCCGGGGATAAAGGCCGGGCCATGGGCGCTATTGCCAAAGCCGCAGACTTTGACCCGCTTGTGGCCAATTTCATCGGCGTGGTTGCCGCCAATGGCCGCCTTGATCATCTTGAAAATATTATCTCGGAATTCGGCAGAATCCTCGCCCATCACAATGGTGAAGTGAGCGCCTCTGTCACAACGGCCCGCAAGCTTACAAAGGCACAGCTTGATGCGCTGAAAACAAAACTTAAATCAATGGTCGGCAGCAAAGTGACTGTGGATACGGATGTTGACGAAAAGCTCCTTGGGGGCATGGTCGTCAAAATAGGTTCCCGCATGATCGATTCGTCGCTTGCGACCAAACTCGCTAATCTTGAAGAATCAATGAAAGAGGTTGGATAATGGACATCCGTGCAGCGGAAATATCTAAGATCCTGAAAGAGCAAATTGCCAATTTTGGTGACGAAGCAGAAGTTTCAGAAGTTGGCAAAGTTCTCTCAGTCGGGGACGGTATCGCCCGTATTTACGGCCTTGATAATGTTCAGGCCGGTGAAATGGTTGAATTTCCCGGCAAGGTTATGGGCATGGCCCTTAACCTTGAAGCCGATAATGTGGGGGTCGTGATTTTCGGATCTGACCGCGACATTAAAGAAGGCGATACGGTTAAACGGACCGGCAACATCGTGGATGTTCCCGTGGGCCGTGGCCTGCTGGGCCGGGTGGTTGACGCCTTGGGCAATCCCATCGACGGCAAGGGGCCCTTGACAAATGTTAAGCGGACCCGTGTGGAAGTGAAAGCACCGGGCATTATCCCTCGTAAATCCGTGCATGAGCCTGTGCAAACCGGCCTTAAAGCCATTGACAGTCTGGTGCCCATCGGGCGCGGTCAGCGCGAACTTATCATTGGTGACCGCCAAACCGGTAAAACCGCCGTGGCGATTGATACTTTCCTCAATCAGAAAGAAATCAACGCCGGGGATGATGAGAGCAAGAAACTTTATTGCATCTATGTGGCCGTGGGACAGAAACGTTCTACCGTGGCTCAGATCGTTAAAGCATTGGAAGAGCGCGGCGCCATGGAATATTCCATCGTTGTGGCCGCGACCGCATCCGAACCTGCGCCCCTGCAATTTCTGGCCCCCTATACCGGGACCGCTATGGGCGAATTTTTCCGCGACGGCGGCATGCATGCCCTGATCGTTCATGATGACCTGTCCAAACAGGCTGTGGCTTATCGCCAGATGTCCTTGTTGCTGCGTCGTCCACCGGGCCGCGAAGCCTATCCCGGTGATGTATTCTATCTGCATTCCCGCCTTCTGGAACGGGCCGCGAAAATGAATGATGACAATGGCAATGGCTCCCTGACCGCCCTGCCGATCATTGAAACACAGGCCGGTGACGTGTCCGCCTATATTCCGACCAACGTGATTTCCATCACCGATGGTCAGATATTTCTGGAAACAGAGCTTTTCTATCAGGGTATCCGCCCGGCCATTAACGTGGGCCTCAGCGTGTCCCGTGTGGGATCAGCCGCCCAGACCAAGGCCATGAAACAGGTATCCGGCTCCATTAAACTGGAACTGGCCCAATATCGTGAGATGGCGGCCTTTGCCCAGTTCGGGTCCGACCTTGACGCCTCAACCCAGCAATTGCTGAACCGGGGGGCGCGTCTGACCGAGCTTTTGAAGCAGGCACAATATTCGCCCATGTCCGTGGCGGAACAGGTTGTGTCCATCTTCTCTGGTGTGAATGGTTATCTTGACAAGATCGAGGTGTCTGCGATTGGCCGTTTCGAAGAAACTTTGATTGCCGAAATGCATTCCCGTCACAAGGATGTGCTGGATACCATCAGCAATGAGGGCAAGGTTTCCGATGAAACCCGGTCAAGGCTGAAAGATATTCTCGAAAATCTTGTGAAGAATTTTGTCTAAAGCAATTTTTTAGGATCAAGTCAGTATGGCTAACCTTAAAGACCTCAGAAACCGGATCGCAAGTGTGCAAAACACACAGAAGATCACCAAGGCCATGAAAATGGTTGCGGCCTCCAAATTGCGCCGGGCACAGGAAGCCGCCGAAGCGGCGCGTCCTTACGCGGAACGCATGGAAAATGTTCTGGCGTCACTGGCGTCCAGCATGGTTGGACAGGTCGGCGGGCCGCGCCTATTGGCTGGAACCGGCAAAGACCAGATTCAGCTGGTGGTGGTCGCCACATCCGAACGCGGATTATGCGGCGGGTTCAACACCAACATCGTCAAGGGGGCCCGGGCCAGAATTTCCAGCCTGATTAAGGATGGTAAGGACGTCAAGATCGTCACCATCGGCAAAAAAGGGGCGGCATCCCTGAAACGGAACTTCGGCAGCCGTATAATCAAGCATTTCGACATGTCCCATGTGAAACGGCTCAGCTATGGCGACGCGGGGCCGGTCACCGATTATCTGTTAAGGGCCTATGACGCCGGTGAGTTTGATGTCTGTACTTTGTTTTATGCCAAATTTCAGTCGGCCCTGACCCAGATTGTCACCGCCCAGCAGATGATTCCCGCCTCCTATGATGCGGAAAAGACAGTCGATCTTGGCGGTGCGGCTTACGATTATGAGCCTGATGAAACAGAAATTCTGGAAGAATTGCTGCCCCGTAACGTGGGGGTTCAGCTTTTCCGGGCTTTGCTTGAAAATGCTGCCAGCGAACAGGGGTCGCGCATGACCGCCATGGACAGCGCCACCCGCAATGCCGGTGAAATGATTGACAGCCTGCGGACCACCTATAACCGGACCCGTCAGGCCGTGATTACCAATGAATTGATTGAAATTATCTCAGGTGCGGAAGCACTCTGATAACGTGAAGATTTGAAAACGAGAGTTGAAAAAATGACAGCAAAAAATATTGGTCGTGTTAGCCAGGTGATCGGCGCCGTTGTCGATGTGACATTCGACGGCGAGTTGCCCGCGATTTTGTCTGCGCTCGAATGTGACAATAACGGCAACCGCCTTGTCCTCGAAGTAGCCCAGCATCTTGGTGAAAATGCGGTGCGGACCATCGCCATGGATTCAACCGATGGACTTGTGCGCGGCAACGAAGTGAGTGATACAGGGTCACAGATTTCCATTCCCGTCGGACCAAAGACCCTTGGCCGGATCATGAATGTGATCGGTGAGCCTATTGATGAACGCGGTCCCATTGGCGCAGAAACAACAGCCCCTATTCATGCGGACGCCCCGGCCTTTGCCGACCAGTCCACCGAATCAGAAATTCTGGTGACCGGCATTAAGGTCGTTGACCTGCTGGCCCCCTATTCCAAGGGCGGCAAGATCGGCCTGTTCGGCGGCGCGGGCGTGGGCAAGACAGTTTTGATCATGGAACTGATCAATAATATTGCCATCGGCAGTGACGGCTATTCAGTTTTCGCCGGTGTTGGCGAGCGGACCCGTGAAGGGAATGACCTCTATCATGAAATGATCGAATCAAAGGTTATTGACCTTGAGGGTGATAATTCAAAAGTGGCCCTGGTTTATGGTCAGATGAACGAGCCTCCCGGAGCCCGCGCCCGCGTGGCTCTGTCCGGTTTGACTGTTGCGGAATATTTCCGTGATGTGGAAGGTCAGGACGTGCTGTTCTTCGTCGATAATATTTTCCGCTTCACCCAGGCCGGCGCAGAAGTATCCGCGCTGTTGGGCCGTATCCCGTCTGCGGTGGGCTATCAGCCAACATTGGCCACCGACATGGGGACGTTGCAGGAACGTATTACCTCAACCCATAAAGGCTCAATTACCTCTGTGCAGGCGATTTATGTGCCCGCCGATGATCTGACCGATCCGGCCCCTGCGGCCTCCTTTGCCCATCTGGATGCGACCACGGTTCTGAACCGGGCCATTTCGGAAAAGGGTATTTATCCGGCGGTTGACCCGCTTGATTCCACCTCCCGTATTCTGACCGCCGATGTGGTGGGCGAGGAACATTATAATGTGGCCCGTGAGGTACAGGAAATCCTGCAGAAATATAAATCATTGCAGGACATCATTGCCATTCTGGGTATGGATGAGCTGTCTGAAGACGACAAGATCACCGTGGCCCGCGCGCGCAAGATCGAACGCTTCATGTCACAGCCGTTCCATGTGGCCGAGGTCTTTACCAATATGCCCGGCAAGTTTGTGTCTCTGGAAGATACCATCAAAAGCTTCCGCGAAATTCTTGACGGCAAGCATGATGACCTGCCCGAAGCCGCCTTCCTGATGGTGGGCAGCATTGAAGAAGCCGTTGCCAAGGCCCATAAAATGGCTGCTGACGCGGCATAAGCGATAAGGGAAGCCGTCACCATGGCCGACAAATTACATTTTGAACTGGTATCACCGGAAAAGCTGCTCATGTCCTTAAGCGTGGATATGGTGGTGGTGCCGGGTGTTGACGGGGATTTCGGAGTGCTGATCAATCACGCACCGGTTGTTTCAACTCTGCGCACCGGCATATTGGAAGTTCACAACGGTGATACGCCGGAAAAGATACTGGTGGTGAGCGGCTTTGCCGAGGTTAACCCCGATGGCCTGACCGTTCTGGCCGAGGAAGCCATACATCTCGCCGATGTGGACCGGTCCGCTCTGGAAGCAGACCTGAAAAACGCCGAAGAAGACATCGCCGATGCCAAAGACGAGGTCATTCTGGCCAAGGCCAACAAAGCCCGCGACCGTCTGGTCGATATACTGGCAGTGCTTGATCTGGCCGCATAATATTATCCGCATATCATTATTGAAAGCTCTGTAAATTATATTTGCGGGGCTTTTTTATTGCAATATTTTACCATCTGGTCAGAATGGTTTGTATATTTGAATTTACAGGATTTAAGTAATGCGGTTTTCTTTCGGTGTTTGTCTAAAGTTATTTTCCGGCATAATATTAGCCGCCTTCATGACGTCATTGGCCTTTGCCGGGGTGATGACCATTGATTTTATTGGTCAGCGGATCATTCCTCATGAATATATTTATAAAAACACCGTGGTTGGCGGCTTGTCTGCCCTTGATTATAATCCTGAAACCGGCCGTTTTGTCGCTATAAGTGATGATCGGTCCAGTAAAAATCCCGCGCGCTTTTATGAATTGAACCTGACCTTTGATCAAGACAGCTTTCAAGGCTGGCAGATCACCGACGTTAATTTCATGAAACAACCGGATGGCACCGCCTTTCCCAAGCCCGAAATCACCGGCAAGTCCTTTGTGGACCCGGAGGCCCTGAAACTATCCCCCACGGGCGATAGTTATTTCTGGACCAGTGAGGGCCATGCCAAATACGGCGTTAATCCTTTCATACGTGAAATGGGCCTGCATGGTGACTATCGCCGGGACTTTAGGGTGCCGGATAAATATCTGGTGGCTGAGAACAAAGGTATCCGTGATAATCTGGCCTTTGAAGCCATAACCTTGAACCATGACCGCCAAAGCATCACTGTATCCATCGAGGGGCCATTGATACAGGACGGCGCGGAAGCCACCGCCAAACACGGGGCAGATGTACGGTTCCTGCATCTGAATATTGCCACCGGCCAGCCAACCCATGAATATGTCTATCCGATTGAGCCTGTCCAAGGGGTCGCCCTGCCCATCGGCAATTTTTCCGTTAATGGCGTGGTGGATATACTGGCGGTCTCGGATACAGAATATCTGGTGGTGGAACGGTCTTTTTCCGCCGGTGTCGGCCTGTCGGTCCGGCTTTATCTGGCCGATTTCACCGGGGCGACTGATGTTCTGGCGATGGACAGCTTAAAAGACGCCACCTATAAACCAGCCAGCAAGAGGTTATTGCTTGACCTTGGCACCCTTGGCATTGCCATTGACAATATCGAAGGCATGACGTTCGGCAAGACGTTGATAGATGGCCGCCGCAGTCTGATCATGATTTCCGATGATAATTTCAGGTCGGCACAGGTGACCCAGATGCTTTTATTTGCGGTTGGCTCTAAAACTCAGCACTCACCGCATCAGAAATAAAATGCATCAGAGGCGTTGCCGCCTCAAAGGTTTCAATCACTTCATCAACAAAAGCCGCCGTTCCGGCAATATCCATATTGCTTGTGTCTTTTATGGCGAAAAAGCTTTTACGTTTGATGTCTTCAAGGTGGGGCGCATCCACATCGAAACCGCGCGGCGGGCGTTTGAGGCCATCGCCCCTGATGCCGCCGCATTTTTCCAATATGGCCGGGTCTTCTATGATCGCCTGCCATTTTTTGGGCTTGCCCACGATGCGCTGGCGAATTTTGCCAAGGGCATCACCGGGCGGTGCCCATATGCCGCCACCGTACCGCAAGTTGCCTTCTTCCAGATGAACATAAAAGCCGGGCGCATGAGCGTCTTTGCCCATTCTGTGACGAAACTGGGCGGCGGCATGTTCCTTATAGGGCCGTTTGTCTTTTGAAAAACGCACATCCCGGTAAATGCGAAACATGGAGCCTTTGTTGGGGCGCGGATCGGCATTATAATGGGGGGATATTTCCCGGAGCAACGGGGCGATGGCAGAAATGAAGGCGCTGACCGGGCCGACAATCTTGTCCTGATAACGGGCCTTGTTTTCGGCGAACCATTCCCGGTTGTTATTCTGTTTCAACTCCCGAAAGAAAAGCCAGAAATCCTCGTTAAAGCCGGTAAATTCATCATTCATATATTTGATTCCCTGAAATCTGCACAGCCGCAATGGCGATAGAAGGTGGACGTTAGTGAGCATAATATGGCCATGGGCAGGGTTAGAATCGGAGCTGCGACCAAAACAAAAATATAAATCATATTCGGCTCCGGTGCGCTCCCGGTCAAAAGATCAATCTGAAAAAAATGATTCGCCAGCCAAAGCACCGCTATCACCACACCCAGTAGCGGCAATCCGCCGCCAAGCGTTGCCGCCAGCATACGAAAAGTGTTTTTCCGGGTCATCTGCCATGAGGTGGTAAAGCGCAATGACTTCCCGATGGTCAGCGATGAAAAAGCCATGCTGAACCGCAGGCCGATAAGCAGTAAAAAGCTCAAGACCACAAAAATGCCAAAAACATACAGGGCATATTCTATCTGTCCCATTTCGGTAATGGTTCCGGCCATTCTTTCTGAATTGTTCATTACCCGCAAATAAAGCACCCCCCATGCGATAACCGCTGCCGCTACCAGGCCAAGGCCGAAAAATATCAGTGAATGGCTGATTACCTTCAGGCTGCGGGTAATCAGGGGCCATATTTTTTTGCGGATAAGATGTTCAGGCCCCAATAGATAAAGCCGGTGCCATAATACGGTCACCGGAATGGCCCATATAAATACGGTCAGAATAAAAACCGCAAAGGCACTGTTAAAGTCGTCCGGCATATTTTCCGCCCCTGCCGAAACCAGAAACAATGGATCAAGTACGCCGGAAAATCCGGCCAGACAAAAGGGCAGAACGGCGATAATGGAAATTAATATATGCTGAAACTTATAATACCACAAACAACCGTAAGCTTGACGGATTGAGGACATAATACCAAGTTTCGTACAGTCAAATGTCATGTCTTTCCCGTCTTTGCGGCACAGAAATGCTGAACCAGTTTCTCATATAATGGGCGCTTGAATTCCACAATGGATGAGGCAAGACTTTCCGGCGGCAACCACGTCCATTCCGAAAACTCCGGATGCTCTGTCTCCAGATTTATATCGCTGTCCGCCCCAAGGTAGCGCATCAAAAACCATTTCATCCGCTGACCCCGGTATTTTCCCTTCCAGACTTTACCCATCAAATGTTCTGGTAAGTCATAGGCCAGCCAGCCATCATATTCCTGAATGACTTTGGCATTCCGGGTGCCGATTTCTTCTTCCATCTCCCGAAAGGCGGCATCTAACGGCGTCTCACCCTCATCAATGCCGCCCTGGGGCATTTGCCATGCCTCAACGGTCGTATCAATGCGCCGGGCAACAAATACCTCGTCCTTGTCATTGAGCAACATCATACCTACACAAGGGCGGTAAGGTAGAGAATCAGGATTAATAAACATATTTACTGTTATCCGTTATTTACCGGAATTACTATAATCCTCTTTGGCCAATTGATCAAAAAAACTTTACTTGACAAAAGAACAAATATAGAACACTTTACCTGTGAAAGATAAAATATAATTGGGACGAAAATATGATTGAACTCTATAATTTTGGCGCCAGAGGTAAAATATGTGACCCGAGCCCCTTTTGTGTCAAGGTGGAAACCTATCTGAAGATGGCCGGCTTGCCCTTTGAGACCCATAGCGGGCCCGATAACCTGCGTAAATCCCCCAAAGACAAGCTGCCTTTCATTCGTGATGACGGGGAAATGATAGCCGATTCCAGCTTTATCATTCGCTATCTGGAACAAAAGCATGATCATACCCTTGATGGTCACCTGACGGATGCGCAAAAAGCCGCCGCTCATGCCCTGACCAAAATGATTGGCGAGAATCTCTATTGGACGATGGTCTATTCCCGGTGGATAATGGACCATAACTGGGTCATACTGCGAAAGATGTTCTTTGGCAGTCTTCCCTTCCCGTTAAAATTATTTGTCCCGGGGATGGTGCGAAAAAATGTACTTAAAGGTATGAAAGGCCACGGTATTGGCCGTCATTCGGAGGCTGAAATTATCGAAATTGGCACGTGGGATTTAAAGGCCCTGTCCGATGCACTCGGGGACAAGGAATATTTTTTCGGCGATCGACCCTGTTCTATGGATGCCGCCGCTTTTGGGATTTTATCTCAGATGATTCTGTCTGACACCTTCACTACGCCCATATTTGATGCGGCCCGGAAACATGACAATCTGGTGGGTTTTACCAACCGTGTTTATGACAAATATTTTGCTGATTTAGGCTGATAGCTACCGAATCGGTTGACGGTTTGCAATGGCGGTTACCGGCACGAGGTCAATGCCGCGCCCTTCAAGTTCCCGCGCCCATTTTTCTATTTCCGTAATGGTCAGGGGAAAGGCGCGGGCCACGCCCAATGCGGCGCCGTAGGTGCGGGCGGTATTTTCCAGCGCCGTCAGGTTGCGGCTGATTTCCTCAGTGTTTAATCTGTTATCAATATAAAGATTATTGATCGCCCGGGGCATGGAAATTCGCCGGGCCGCCGCACCAACCACGCTGAAACGGGTGGATTTGGCATCCACGAACATCAGCCCCCGCCCATTCAAATCGTTCAGGACAGGCATGACATCTTTCTCTGATGTGGTGAATTTTGAGCCCATTTCATTGATCACGCCCACATAGCCTGTGACCTGTGACAATAGCCAGTCCAGTTTTTTCAGGTTATCCCGTTCCGGCGCACCGGCCAGCAGGGTATGGGGGCCGGGATCATTTTCCGGATAGCTGACCGGCTCGGTCGGGATCATTAAAAACCCCTCATGCCCATTGGCGCGGGCCTTGTCCATCCAGACCTGCAAGTTCCGCCCATAAGGTGAAAAGCCAAAATCTATTTCGCCCGGCAATTGGGCCAAGGCCAGATTACTGGACCTGCTGTTCAGGCCAATTCCGGTAACGATTATGGCAACTTTTGGCCGATCGTCAGAGGCCGGGCCTGCGGCCTGAACCGGTCTGGCATATTCTTTCCAGGCCACTTTCGAATCCGGACCAAGAACCGGCAATAATCCGTTGGCGCCCTTGTGGGTCAACCCATCAATGGGGGCTTTAATCAGGCTTAGTCTTTTGGGTTGTTGTTGTGTATCAACCCTGTTGGTTTCAGGTTTGGCCTCATGGTCATCATTCGCCAGTGTAATGGGTATATCGCCGGTCGGCGCGTCACCCTTTTGATGGGCCTGTGCGACAGGCTCAACATCATCGGACAGGGATAACCAGATTATGCCCGTCGCCATCAGGACGATCACGAACATCCATGCGGCGACCAAGGGCCGCACGGTTTTCCGGCGGGTTATACTGGTTAGTTCCGGTGCCTCACCCATTTTCTCAGACCCTATTCCCCTCAGTCAACATTTCTGGCAATGGACATACCATGCAAGAGATTAACAGCGTAATTCAGCTGGTAATCTTGCTGTGCCGTGGTCAGAGGACGGGCTTCATCTTCTTTGTCTGTATCAGCCTCTTTGCCATCTTTGCCTTCTTTGTCTTTACTGTCTGCTTTGACATCTTTCTTATCGTCTTTTTTATCGTTGGGATTGGCCAGACTTCCGCGTAAATCCTGCTCTGAACGGCGGCGGCTGTTGATGGTTTTGGATTTATCAAACCGGACCTGTTCCACAATAACATCCGGCGTGATACCTTCGCCCTGAATGGAATTTCCGGACGGGGTGAAATAATAGGCCGTTGTCAAACGCATAGCCCCATTTGCCCCCAAAGGGATAACCGTTTGAACGGAGCCTTTGCCAAAGGACTGGGTGCCAACCACAACCGCCCGGCGATGATCCTGCAACGCCCCTGCGACAATTTCCGACGCCGATGCCGACCCGCCATTGATCAGAACAATCAGCGGTTTGCCATTAATGCTGTCGCCTTTGCGCGCCGGATAACGCTGAACATGCTCATCATTTCGGGTGCGGGTGGATACCACCTCGCCGCGCGCCAGAAACTGGCCGGAAACGGCAATGGACTGATTCAAAAGACCCCCCGGATTATTGCGTAAATCAAGGACGATGCCCTGAAGATTATCCCCCAGTTCTGTCTTGATCTTATCCAGCGCGTCAATCAGACCGCTTTCGCTTTTTTCTGTAAAAGACGAAATACGAACATAGCCCACTTCGCCTTCAAGATGATAACGGACAGATTTCAGGGTGATGGTGGCGCGGGTCAGGGTAATCTCCAGCGGTTCTTTTTCGCCCTTGCGCACTACCGTAATTACGATATCCGTGCCCACTTCGCCCTTCATCTTCGATACGGCTTCGGTCAGGCCCAGACCCATAATAGATTCACCGTCCAGCTTGGTGATATAATCCCCTGATTGAATCCCCGCGCGTGAGGCCGGGGTATCGTCAATAGGCGACACAACGCGGACAACGCCCTTGTCCAACGTTACTTCCATACCAAGGCCGCCGTATTCGCCCTTGGTCTGAACCTGCATGTCATCAAATCCCTTGGCGGTCAGATAACTTGAATGGGGGTCCAGTGAGCTTAACATACCATTGATCGCGGCCTCAATCAGCTCCTCATCGGTAACTTCCCGTACATATTGGGAACGGATTTTTTCAAAGACATCGCCAAACAGGTTGAGCTGTTTATACGTATCCGAGCTTTTGGCCAGTGCCATATTCGCGCCAAGCAACGTCATGCTGAGGGCGGCAAAAGACACCATTATGGTTGTTACATATTTTTTCATCTATCAAAGTACCTTTCTATCCCGCGCCGTGATCCACGGCAACGGATTGATGGGTTTTCCCATTCGTCTTAATTCCACATAGAGGTCCTGTCCAACAGTCCCGCCTGTGGTCGTTTTGGTGATTTCATCCTTTGTCGCCATTTGCCCGACAGGTTCACCCTTTAATACCCATTGGCCCACTTCCGCATCCAGCCGGGTCATGCCCGCCAGAAGCGTATGATACTCCGGTCCATGGGAGATAATCAACAATTGGCCGTAAGATCTGAATTTTCCGGCAAAAACAATCCGGCCATCATGGGGCGCCACCACCGTTGCCCGGGGCAGGGTGTGGATGGTAATCCCTTCTGAAGACAGGCCTTCCGGGGTTCTTGAGCCAAAGATACGGCCAATGGAGCCGCGCACGGGCAGGGGCAGATGGCCGCGCGCCTTGGCAAAGGACAGGCTGCCCTCCGGCACCGAATCAAGACGGGTGCGGGCCAGTTTTGACCGGGGCTTGTCACCGCTCTTTGCCGGTTTATCCGTTGCCCGACTGGCAGCGGCGAGTGCGGCCCTGGCCTTTTTCGCGGCCCGGATTTTGGTTTCCTGCTCAATGCGGGCGATCAAATCCTGAAGATTTTTGGCTTTGGCGGCAAATTGTTTCAGCTTTTTGCGTTCTTCCCGGGTTGCCCGGCGCAATTCTTTCTGTCTCTGCCGCCGCTCCGCCAGCAGTTGATTCATTTCAATCTGTTCCAGAGTCAGCCCACTGAGCAGGACTTTTAATTCCGCCCGCTCCGCCGCAATTTCTGTTCGCACAGTTTGCAATGCCGTCATATCCTTCTTGATATTTTCCGCCCGCTTTTTCAATTCCGGTTGCAGGACTTTCAACAGGCTGGCACTGCGCAGGCTGTTGATGGCCTTTTCCGGACGATAGGCCACCAATTCCGCCGGTTGCTGGCTTAGCCGTTGCATGGCGGCCAGCGTTTTGGCCATCTGGTCATACCGGGTGGTCAGAGTCTTCTGATAGGTTTTTTCCTGGGCGTTTAACAGATACAGCCGGTCCTCCCGGTCATATACCTTGTCTTCCGCATCCTGAATTTTTTTGGCCGCTTTTACCAGGTCCCGACTCAGGTCATTGATTTTCTGGCCCAGATTATCCGCTTCCTGCTCAAATTTTTGCGCCCGTTCGCTGGTCTTGGTGATTTTCTGCTGAATCTTTTCAAGCTCTTTTCCCTCAGGCTCCGCCGCCCGAACGCCATTCGGCAATGGAACAAAAGCCAGCATCAGGCCCAGGAGGACAATATGGTGAAATATCTTAAGCAGTGGTGCGGTCCTCCCCGGCTTGCCCAAGGGTCAACAGAGAATGGCCGGTCATGGCGGGGGGCTGTTCCAGCCCCATGAGCGAGAGTATGGTTGGGGCCACGTCCGCAAGGCAGCCATTTTTCAGGGCGATTTTCTGCCCGCCCTCAAGGGAAGCCACCTCACCATTGACCAAAATGAAGGGCACCATATTGGTGGTATGAGCCGTATGGGGCTGTCCGCTTTTCGGGTCTTTCATGACCTCAATATTACCATGGTCTGCGGTCACCAGCATTACGCCGCCGACCTTTTTCAAGGCCGCCTCCAGCCGACCTAAGCTGTTATCCACGGTTTCAACCGCGATTTTCGCCGCCGACAGAATACCCGTATGCCCCACCATATCCGGGTTGGCGAAATTGACCACGATCAGGTCATACTGCTGCGAACCTATGGCTGCCACCAGCTTATCGGTTACCTCCGGCGCAGACATTTCCGGCTTCAAATCATAGGTTGCCACATCCGGGGACGGCACCAAAATACGGCTTTCACCGTCATAAACACTCTCGCTGCCACCGTTAAAGAAAAAGGTCACATGGGCGTATTTTTCTGTCTCGGCAATACGC
>UOED01000070.1_pt1 | contig 28090 bp, 26 predicted proteins | sample 1990161 | NCBI WGS metagenome assembly UOED01 (sample SAMEA4728526, study PRJEB27164) | hydrothermal vent metagenome | biome: marine basaltic hydrothermal vent biome; feature: marine hydrothermal vent; material: mineral | place: Pacific Ocean | collected 2011-06-14/2011-07-23 | depth 1741 m | reverse complement strand
GTCTGATTTTCCTTGTCATGGGCAGAGATACAACTGTGCAGCTCCCCTCTTTTCCAGTAATTGTCCCAACCTCTGGTTTTTTTGCTTACCATACCTAATTCTCATACCACTCTATCAAGCTCTTTTTATAATATAGAACAGTTTATAAAACATCAGAAATTACAAACAAAACAGATCCGTATTACCGCCGGTGGCCACCGTGTTGATGGTCAGGGTTTTTTCGGTGGCAAAACGGAACATGTAACGCGGGCCGCCAGCCTTGGGGCCGGTTCCGGATAATCCTTGCCCGCCAAAGGGTTGAACCCCTACCACAGCCCCGACAATATTGCGGTTCACATAGGTATTGCCCACGTCCAGCCTTTGGAAAATCGCCTGCGCCGCCCCCTCAATCCGGCTGTGAACCCCAAGGGTCAGGCCAAAGCCCGTGGCGCGTACCTGCGCCAGTACGGCGTCCAAATCCCGGGCCTCATAGCGAATGATATGCAATATAGGGCCGAAAACTTCTTTGGTTAACTGGTCCAGTGATGTGATTTCATAAATGCGCGGGGCAAAAAAGGTGCCGCCTTTGCAGGGGGCCGTCATCTCTACCTCGGCCAGTTTCACGGCTTCGCCGTCCATTCTGGTCCCATGGTCCAGCAACATTTGCCGCGCCTGTGCATCAATCACCGGCCCCACATCGGTGGATAATTTTTTGGGATCCCCCATAGTCAGGCAGGCCACGGCCCCGGTGAGCATCTCAATAATTCTGTCGGCCACATCCGCCTGAAGATATAAGACGCGCAGCGCCGAGCACCGCTGTCCGGCGGATTGAAAGGCAGAGGAAATCACATCATCCACCACCTGCTCCGGCAGGGCGGTACTGTCCACAATCATCACATTCTGACCGCCGGTTTCGGCAATCAGAGGAACTATGGCCCCGTCCCGGCCCGCCAGACTGCGGTTGATATTCCTGGCAGTATCCGTGGAGCCGGTAAAGGCCACGCCGCTGATCCGCTCATCCGCCACCAGTTTGGCCCCGACATCCCCTGCCCCGGGCAACAGATGCAAAATATCCCCCGGCACCCCGGCTTTGTGGAGTATTTTAACCGCCTCCGCCCCGATGATCGGAGTCTGTTCGGCGGGCTTGGCGATGACCGCATTCCCCGCCGCCAATGCCGCCGCGATCTGACCGACAAAGATCGCCAACGGAAAATTCCACGGGCTGATGCAGAGGAACGTGCCCCGCCCATGAAGGGACAGCTGATTATCCTCCCCCGTACAGCCGGGCAGGATAAGGGGCTGGTCAAAATTCTGCCGGGCCTGCACAGCGTAATAGCGCAGGAAATCAATGGCCTCGCGCACCTCGGACAGGCTGTCCCCAATGGTCCGTCCGGCTTCGGCGGTAATAATGCCCATCAGGCGCGCCCGCGCTTCTTCCATCAGGTCGGCGGCCTGCTCCAGTATTTCAGCCCGGGCCAGCCCGCCAAGGCGGTCCCATGATTTTTGTGCGGCAGAGGCCTTGTTAAGGGCAAGGTCAATATCCGCGTCTGTGGCGGCGGCGACCTTGCCAATGGGCTTCATGCTGGCCGGATTAATCACATCTTCCGTGGGATGTCCCGCGATCTCCTCGCCGCCAATGATTGGCCCCGCATAGTGGTTTTCTCCGGCGGCCTTTGTCATTTTCGTGCGCAATTTAGCCACCTCATCCGGGTCGTCCAGATCAAGGCCCATGGCATTGCGGCGCGGGGCAAATTCTAGGCCCGATGCGGATAATATATCCACAGGCAGAGGGATTTTGTCATGGCGGCGGGGGCTTGCCGCCTCAACCAGTTCGATGCTATCCTGCATCAATTCCTCAACGGCAATATTCTTGTCCATAAAACGATTGACAAAGGAGCTGTTGGCCCCGTTTTCCAGCAAACGCCGCACCAGATAGGGCAACAAATCCTTATGGGCGCCCACCGGGGCATATACCCGCATATTCACTGGTGGTGAGGTCATTTCCTGTAACTGATCATAGAGCAGATGGCCCATGCCGTGGAGCCGCTGAAACTCGAAATCACGGCTGTCGCCCGCCAATTCCAGCACCAGTGCCACCGTATAGGCATTATGGGTGGCAAATTGGGGATAGAGCACATCCCGCGCGGCCATCATCCGTTCGGCACAAATCTGATAGCTCAGGTCGGTGGAAGGCTTGCGGGTATAGACCGGATAATCGGGCAGGCCCATTTCCTGGGCATGTTTGATCTCACTGTCCCAATAGGCCCCCTTGACCAGACGAACCATAAATTTACGGTTCAGGTCCCGGCCCAGAGCTATCAACCAGTCGAGGACATAAGGCGCCCGCTTCTGATAGGCCTGGACCACAATGCCAAGGCCGTCCCAATTCGCCAGTTCCCCATCCCGGGCCAATGCCGCGAATATATCCAGCGAAATATCCAGCCGCGCGGCCTCCTCCGCATCAATGGTAAAGCCAAGCCCCTGTGCCTTTGCCGACAGGGCAAGGCGGCGTACCCTTGGGTACATATCCGCCCTCACCGTCTCTGCTTGTGCAAATTCATAGCGGGGATGCAGGGCCGAAAATTTCACCGAAATACCGGGCGCTTCATAGACATTATCTTTGTCATTATCCGCGCCGATCTTCTCGATCGCCAGTTGATAGGCGTCAAAATATTGGGCCGCATCGGCCAATGTCCGCGCGCCCTCACCCAGCATATCAAAGGAAACCCGAGTTTCAGGCCGGTTTTCCTGTCGGCCCCGTTTCGCCGCTTCCTCTATGGTGCGGCCCAGAACATACTGCCCGCCCATGATGCGCATGGCCTGCATCACGGCGCTGCGGATCAGTGGCTCGCCGGATTTTGCCACCAGACGCTTCATCCAACCGGAAAAATTCTCTGTCACATCACCGCCCAGATTGATCACCTGCCCGGTCATCATCAGACCCCATGTGGAGGCATTGACAAACAGGGACTCGGATTTGCCCTTATGATCGGACCAGTTACCGGATTTTATTTTTTCGGCAATGAGCCTGTCCGCCGTCCGGCTATCGGGCACCCTGAGCAGAGCCTCTGCCAGACACATGAGCGCCACCCCTTCCCGGTTGGACAGGCCAAATTCCTGCAGGAAGAAATCCATGGTACCCTGTCCATCGCTCTTACGGCGTGACCGGCTCACCAACTCACGAGCCGAGGCCACAATCCGCTGCCGTGCGTCATCCGGCAGGCCGGATGTTTCCAACATATTGGCAATGGCCTGTTCCTCATCCGTATGAGTAGCGGCCCGTATTTTTTTACGAATTTCGGCAATTGTCGTCGAAGAAGGCATATTCAATTCCAACTATTGTTAACTTTATATGCTGTAAAAATAGCATAATTATAGCAGAATATCTCGCCTTTCTAGGATATTTAACAGTATAAAATCTATAAAAATGGCTTAATTATAGTTTTTTATATAAAACTAACATTCAACCACATTCACCGCCAAACCGCCCTTGGAGGTTTCTTTATAGGTGACTTTCATGTCTTCACCGGTCTGGCGCATGGTTTCGATAACCTTGTCCAGAGACACCATATGCTTGCCGTCCCCGCGCAGGGCAAGGCGGCTGGCATCAATGGCCTTTACCGCGCCCATGGCATTGCGTTCTATGCAAGGCACCTGTACCAAACCGCCAATGGGGTCACAGGTCAGGCCAAGGTTATGCTCCATACCGATTTCCGCCGCATTTTCCACCTGCCGCGCCGTGCCGCCCATGACCGCTGTCAAAGCCCCCGCCGCCATAGAGCAGGCAACGCCGACCTCACCCTGACAACCGACCTCTGCGCCGGAGATAGAGGCATTTTTCTTATAGAGCGAGCCAATGGCCGCCGCCGTTAACAGAAAATTATAAATACCGTCCCGGCCCGCGCGGTTATAAAAACGGTCGAAATAGCGCAAGACCGCCGGGATGATCCCCGCCGCACCATTGGTGGGGGCGGTCACGACCCGGCCCCCGGCGGCATTTTCCTCATTCACCGCCAAAGCCCACAGGTTAATCCAGTCAAGGATGACGGTGGGGTCACAGAGCTGGCGTTCCTGACTTGAGCGTAAATCCTCATAATGCTGGGCGGCGCGCCGTTCCACCTCAAGGCCGCCGGGCAGAATGCCGCGCGCCTGAAAGCCCCGGTCAATACAGCCCTCCATAGCCTGCCAGATTGTATCCATGCCCGACTGCAAGTCCGCCGCACTGATCAGGGCCAGTTCATTGGCCCGCATCAGGTCCGCGATGCTCAAATCATTCTGTTCACAAAGGTCAAGCAGTTCATCGCCTGATCCAAAAGGATAGGGGACAGGCGCCTGTGCCGCGTCCGGCTGATTTTTGCCCATCTCGGCCTCTGACAGGACGAAACCGCCGCCTATGGAATAATAATTATCCCGCGACAGCAATGCACCCTTCCCATCAAAGGCCTGAAAACCCATGCCGTTGGTATGATGAGGCAACAGCCCGGCCATCAGAAAAGGCATATCCGATACCGGGTCAAAAGAGATGGTTTTTTCCTGTAACAGATTTATTGTCCCGGAACTACGCACCTGTGCCGTCGCACCGTCAATAATATCCGGGTCAATACTGCCTGGCGCGTGGCCCATCAGGCCCAGAATGATGGCCACATCCGTACCATGGCCAATTCCTGTCAAGGCAAGGGAGCCATAAACGTCTATGTGGATTTTATCAATTTCAGAAAAAAGGCCGGCATTTTTCAAGGATATCAGGAACCGCCGCGCGGCAATCATGGGGCCAACCGTATGAGAACTTGACGGCCCTATACCCACTTTAAACAAATCAAAGACACTTAGGAACATACCCTGTCGCTCCGGAAAAATATCCGCAGAGCTACATCAAGCCCTTTGAATCATTAATTACTTACTGCTCACAGATTTATCAACTGATTTGATATGATCCAGAACACGAAACCATTTGTTGGTCTGGCATATCTGCATCGCCTGTGATCGCCCCATGCGGCGAATTAATTGTTTTGCCAATGCTTCTACAGTTTCATCAGCCATAATCTTTACCTACTCTTTTCACTTTAACCTTGAATAAGTTGCCCTATTAACAGTCTGATAATCATCCAACATTGTGGCAATATTATGCCACGTCTGCTTTTACGCTCATCATAGTTTGGCCCGTTTACGCCTCCGCCAAAGCTTTGTCAACGCCAATCGGCACAGGCTCAAAGAAAACAATCAAGGCCGCTCAAATGAACATCTTGACTTTCCGCTAAAATTTCCGTTTTGTCCAGCAATATCAACCGCATACCATATTTATTATCCGGACGGCCTCTGGATAATGAGAGAAAGGCTTTTCACAGGTAGAATATATTGCTATATAGCCAATATATATAAAATAAACTCTGGAAAGCCTGCCCATATGCAGAATAATATTCTATGAATAGCGACAAACACCGTTCTCTGGATAAAATTGACCAGAATATTCTGAATATTCTCCAGAAAGATGGCCGCATATCCAATGTCAAACTGGCTGAAGCCATTCATTTAAGCCCGACACCCTGCCTTGAAAGGGTTAAAAGGCTGGAAAAGGACGGCTATATCAAGGGATATGTGGCCCTGCTCGAGTCGAATTTGCTGGACGCCGCACTGGTCTCTTTCATCGAAGTCTCTCTTGAGCGGACAACCACCCGCGCTCTGGAGGTTTTTCGGCAGGAAATCGGAGAAATACCAGAGATACAGGAATGCCATATGGTTGCCGGCGGCTTTGATTATCTGATCAAGGTCAGAACACGCGACATGGCCCATTACCGGAAATTTCTGGGTGAAAAACTATCCTCCCTGTCGGCCATCCGCAGCACCCATACCTATGTGGTTATGGAAGAAGTCAAAGCTACCAGCGCAATCGCAATTCCCAACCCATAAGACCCGTAAAAAATTATGACCTATATTACCTTTATCTCGCCCAATGATGAGAAGAATACCGTTACCGCAAAGGTCGGCACCACATTGATGGAAGCCGCCGTGGACAATGACATCCCCGGCATTGATGCGGATTGCGGCGGGGGATGCGCTTGTGCCACCTGCCATGTGATATTGCCCGATGACTTTATGACCGCCGTGTCCGCCATGGATGAGGATGAGCAATATCTGCTGGATTTTCTGGACAACCGGCAAAAAAACAGCCGCCTAAGCTGTCAGATCGATATCACCGACAAGCTGGACGGCATGATTATTGTGGTTCCGGAAATTTAACCTCGCAACATGTTGATGATACCGGAGAAATCCATATCGTCGGCACTCATTTCCGTGAATTTTTCATATAATTCCTTTGAGGCTGCCCCCAGCGGGGTATTGGCCCCGGCGGAGGTTGCCGCTTCCTGGGCAAGGCGCAGGTCTTTAAGCATCATGGCGGCGGCGAACCCGGCTTTATAGTCTGTATTGGCGGGTGAGGTTGGCACCGGACCCGGCACCGGGCAATAGGACGTCAGGGACCAGCATTGGCCCGAGGCCCTGGATGATATTTCAAAAAGCTTATCCGCCGCAAGGCCCAGTTTTTCGGCCAGCACAAAGGCCTCTGATACGGAAATCATCTGAATGCCCAGCATCATATTATTACAGATTTTAGCCGCCTGCCCGGACCCGGCCTGCCCGGCATGTATGACATTCGCTCCCATGTTATCCAGAAAAGGCTGTGCCGCCGCAAAGGCCCCGTTCGGCCCGCCAACCATAAAGGTAAGGCTTCCTGCTACCGCCGCCGCAACACCGCCGGATACAGGCGCATCAACCATTGCCAACCCGGCATCCGATGCCGCCGCCGCAACCGCGCGTGCACTATCCACATCAATGGTCGAACAATCCATCAGAATAGTGCCCTCTTTTGCCGCCGCGATCAGACCTTCTGCGCCCAGATATACCGCCTTCACATGTTTGCCCGCCGGCAACATGGTAATCACGGCGTCCACATCGCTTGCCGCATCATTGGCGGTGGCGGCGCGCAACGCTCCCTCCGCGCAAATATCAGAAACCACCTGATCGTTCAGATCAAAAACCTTGAGCCTATGCCCGGCTTTGAGGATATTGCGGGCCATGCCGCCGCCCATATTGCCAAGACCGATAAAACCGACTTTTGCCATCTGCTTTTCCTTTGGTTAAATTATCAATTCCCTGTCGCCCAAATCCGCAAAATGCGCCGCAACCATATCGTCCGTAACATCCTCTACCGTGGCCGGGTTCCAGGCTGGATTCTGATCCTTGTCAATCAGGACCGCCCGAACGCCTTCATAGAAATCACTTTGATAGGACACAATATGGCTGACGATGCGGTATTCCATTTTCATAGCCGCATTAAAGTCTATTTCGCCGCCGCGCAAGATCTGCTCAATGATGACCTTCATGCTGATGGGGGACATTTTGTTAAGTTTGGATAGCGTTTTGGCCGCCCATTCATGGTCGATAGCGCCCAGATGGTCCAGAATATCCTCTATGGTTTGCTCGCCAAAGGCCGCATCGATTAAATCCCGGAACTCATCCAGCGGCGCGGGGCCGGGGTCCCCGGCAAAGGTCGCAATGACCCGGTCCACATCGGTGGCATCGGCTATGTCCGTCTCTGACAGTGCCGTGACCAGCGCCTCAATCTTCTCTGAGGGGACGTAAGCGGTGCCAATCCCGGCATATAGAATATCCGCGCCCTTGAGCCTTGCCCCTGTCAGGCCCAGATACAGCCCCAGCTTGCCCGGCAGGCGTGGCATGAAATAACTGCCGCCCACATCCGGGATCAGGCCAATGGCCGATTCCGGCATGGCAAACAGGCAACGTTCGGTAACAATACGGTGAGAGCCATGAACCGAAACCCCGACACCGCCGCCCATGGTTATGCCGTCAAGAAGGGCGATATAAGGCTTTGGAAAATGGTAAATCCGGCTGTTCATCACATATTCAGTAGCGAAGAATTCAGTGGCCTTATGATAATCTTCCGGGCTGTTTTCTGCGAGCGTTTTGACATCGCCCCCGGCGCAAAAGGCCTTGTCCCCAGCCCCTTGAATTATAACAGCCCTGATGGCCTCGTCATCAGCCCATTTAATAAGCTGTTCATCCATAAGAGCGCACATATTTGTGCTAAGCGAATTTAGGGCGCGCGGGCGGTTCAGCGTAATAATGCCAAGGCCGCTACGCTTTTCAAAAAGAATTTCTGCGTCATTATTCATAATTTAGGTCTCCTGATTATCACGCCACTATAGCCCGGCAGACCAGAAAAATATGTAGTGAAAAAGTATCACTCGACCTGCCAGGAAGAAACGGCGACCCTGCTTAGGGTCACGCGATTATATACGAAGAAAGAAACCATTAGGGAAGTGTTTTTCACATTTGGCAATAGACAAAAAAAAAGTCAGTTGTATGACTGACTCTTAGTCGAGGGGGGAGGATGTAATGGAAGACTACTGCCGTCAGCCCATTTTATCAAATCACTCTTTCATCACTGATTTGTGAATGGAGAGACTAGTTTACCGGAAATGTCAGGGTAATTTCGGTCCCCACACCGACCTCACTCTGAATATGAAATTCGCCGTCAAGAAGCTCCATGAAGGCCTTGACCAATGGCAGGCCAAGGCCAGTCCCCTGCTGACTGCGTACCAGATAGGAATCCGTCTGGCCAAAAGGTTGCAGAGCCACCACCAGATTTTCTTCCGACATACCGACACCGGTATCGGCCAGAATAACCTTTACCCGTCCATCACTTTCTATTCCCGCAGACAAGGTAATCATACCTCCCCCAGGGGTAAATTTAACCGCGTTGCTCATCAGGTTAAGGAAAATTTGTTTAACCATACGTTCATCAGACTTAACGGGCGGCAAATCGTCGGGAATATTATCAGTGGCCGTCAATTCGCCCTTGGCAATGGAATTGCGCATCATGCGAAACACATTTTCCGATACGTCCTGAATATAGACATCCTCGATAGTGGCCGAGAAGTTTCCGGCTTCCACCTTGGACAAATCAAGTATTTCATTGATAATTTCCAGAAGATGATGGCCGCTCTGGTTTATATCACCGGCATATTCACGGACCTTTTCCGCACCCGGTTTATTCTGCGTAACGCTGGAGATTAAATCTGAAAAGCCAATGATGGCATTCAAAGGCGTGCGCAGTTCGTGAGACATATTGGCCAGGAATTCCGACTTGGCCCGATTGGCTTTTTCCGCATCCAGCAGGGCCGCCTCCAGCTTTATCTTCTCCGCCTCCCGCTCTTTTAAATACCGAAAACGGAATGTAGCAAAAGTTATCACGGACAGACTAAGAAAAAGACCAACCAAACGAATCAGCATTATTTTCTGTGATCCGGACGGCGCGTCAAATTTTGGAACGGCGGCGATTTGCCATGACCCATTGGGGACAGGAATGGGTAACATGGCATTTTCACTGGCAAACAAGTCCGCGTCGCCGTAAAATACTTCGCCCTTCTCACCCTTGCCATTTCGGCCCCGTACAGCAATATCATAATATTCATTTTCAAGGCCAACACCCCTGAATAATGCATCGGCATCAATTAATACCGACACAATACCCCAAAAGCTTCCCTTGGGGTTTTCTGCCACATCCTCGGCCAGATAAACCGGTGCCCGGGCAATCAATACATCTTGTCCTTGAACTGACCGTAGAGGACCGGCTATGACCTGCTGACCAGTGGATTTAGCTAAAAAAACCATATATTTCTGTTTTTCCAGCTTACGGTAATCCAGTCCAAGAACATCTTTATTTTCTTCGTAAGGGTAAACATATTTCAGCACCATATCAGGCGCAGCCCCTATACTCTGAACGTGTGATTTCTGGCTAAGAATATTGCGGGAAAAAATATTAAAATCATCTTTTTCTATGTCAGGATTTACGGATATATATGCCGCGATCGCCCCAAGCTGAAAAAGCGCCTCATTTAACTCCCTTTCCATATGTGACTTGATCATATGTAATTCTTTAAGTGAATTAAGCTTCTCAAGCTGACGTAAATCTTCACGCTCAACACGCTCTACCAGAAATGTTATACTTACAATAACCAGTAACACCGCAAAACTTGTCCCCATCAAGGCACCGGATTTTTGCATATTACCCTTAGAGGCTTTTGAAAAAAATCGTTTAAGCAGTTTTGTTAACAAAGCAACCATCCAGAATTATCTGTAATACAACACGCTCGAAGTATCTGTACTTATCATCCCATGTTATATAAACGGCGGATGTTAAAATATCCATAAACAAACGCCGACTTTAATGGCAGGAAATTTTTATATTGCGCTTTTCCAGATATTTCTGATGATAATCTTCCGCAGGCCAGAATTTCCCGGCGGCGGCGATCTCCGTGACAATCGGGTCCGGCCACAGATCGGATGCATCACATTCGGCGCATGACCGCTCCGCAATGACCTTCTGCGCCTTTGTGTAATAATAAATTGCAGAGCGATACTGACTGCCGCTGTCCGGGCCCTGACGGTTCAGGGTCGTCGGGTCATGTCTTTGCCAGAAAAAATCCAGTAATTGTTCATAACTGATAATGTCAGGGTCAAATGTTACCTCAACAGCCTCGGCATGATGTGTTCGCCCGGTGCAAATCTTCTCATAGGTTGGCTTTTCCACATGGCCGCCGGTATAGCCCACGCAGGTTGACAGAACCCCGTCAAGCCTGTCAAAATCCAGCTGCACTCCCCAGAAACAGCCCGCCGCAAAAATTGCTTTTTCCATTTAGTATACTCCAGTAAGGGTCAGGGGGCAGGGTCCGGATTTTCCAGATGAATATTATTCACCTCCAGTTCCAGTTCATCATTCCATTCTGCTTCAAAGGCGGCCATATTCTGCCGAAGCTGGTCCATGGTTGTCGCCCCGATGATTGACGAGGCCACAAAAGGCCGGCCGTCAACAAATTTGAGGGCCAGTTGAACAAGGCTCAGCCCGCTTTTCTCTGCCAAGGCCTGATATTTACGGATGGCCGGGTCCACGCCCGATTTCTTGAATCTATCGGCAAAATCGGGGAATAGCTGCTGACGGCTTCCCACAGGTAAAGCCCCGTCCAGATATTTACCGCTCAAACATCCACCGCCAAGAGGGGAATAGGCCAGAAGCGACACATCCTCCCGCAAGGAAACCTCTGACAGGCCCTGTTCAAACAGCCGGTTCAGCAGGCAATAGGCATTTTGAATGGACGGCACCCTTGGCAGACCATCCTGCTCCGCGTGATGCAGGCATTTCATCACCCCCCAGGGTGTTTCGTTGGACAGGCCGAAATGGCGGATTTTACCTTCCCGAACCAAATCCTGCAAGACGGCCAGCGTTTCGGAAAAGGGAATGACATCTTCTTCCGCATGATGCACATAACCCCGTGAATCTGAAAATAGATTTATCGGCCTGTCAGGCCAGTGGAGCTGATAAAGATCAATATAATCCGTTTTCAGCCGTTTCAGACTTTGTTCGACGGCATGGGTGATATGCTCCCGGTTCAGGCGGGTAATATTAGCGTCAGGCCGGAACCAATCATCGCCGCTGCGGCCCACAACCTTGGTGCCGATTATGACCTTGTCCCGCATACCCCGCTTGGCGATCCAGCTACCGATATATTCCTCGGACAGGCCGGATGTTTCCCGGGTGCGAGGCACCGGATATAATTCTGCCGTATCAATGAAGTTAACCCCGTGCTCAACAGCATAATCCATCTGTTCATGGGCATCCTGCTGTGAATTCTGTTCGCCCCATGTCATGGTGCCAAGACAGATATTGGATACCCTGATATCTGTCCGTCCAAGCCTGTTATATTTCATATCATTACCCTTTATTCGGTGCAGAATACACATATAGGCCGGGAAGGGAAAGTTTTAAAGGGGCAAAAATAAAACTGCCACCGGGTAAATTTTCCCGGCGGCAGTTTTAAAATAATTCAACTATGGTTTAGTATTTCAGGCCTAATATGAACCACAGTTTTTTAACATCTACTTTCCATGTATCCGCATTATAGTCGGCATATTTTACAGCCACACTATAATTCTTGTCAATGGCGTAGGATACCACGGCGTCAAATTCCTTACCATAATCCGTATTGCCGAATTGGGAGGTGAATTTATGATAGGTCGCCACAGCTTTCAGGCCTTTCATCTGACCGCCAAATTTATAGACGCCGGTAAAATACAGGTCTTCCAGACCCGCCGCCGGGGTTGCCAGAAACTGATCAGCCCAGCCATTGAATTTATGCAGGGTGGCCAGCGGCGTTTTAAAGCTCGCGGTTCCGTTGTCACTGCCCAGCGATTCCAGTCCGGCTTTCAAGGTGGCCCCGGCAAAGCCAAGTCCGCCGCCAATATGGAAATAATTCACAGAATAATTGCCGGGGTTGTTTTTGGCATCCGTCTGATTGGCATATTCAAATTCATACAGGACACTTGCCTGATTGGCAATTTTGGTTTTACCGGCAAAACGAACACCAAACGTATTGGTGGAAAAACCGGCCACATCCTTGTTATTCAACAGATAGGCATAAGTGGTAAGCTTGCCGAATTTCAAACCGGTATATTCCACATTAAGCAAATTCGTGGCAGAAGCGTGATCACCTGCGGGACTATTGTCACTGAAAATACGGTTCACGTTCCAGACGTAGGCGTAAAATATTTTTGTGTTGGGCAGGCTCTTGTTCACTGCCGTTACCGCATCCAGATTCTGGTCAACCTGACGCCATCCCACGGAGCCGATGAAACGCTGGGTACCCAGATTTATGGTCTGGCGACCGGCACTGACCTTCGTGCCTTCATAGCTATAGGATAAATAGGCCTGATTGACCTCTGTCTGGCTTGGGTCGGCAATAACAGGGTATATGGCCCCCTTGCCGTTCAGGGTATTGTTATAATTCTCATCGGCCAGATTTCGGGTGTCTTCCATCTCGATGACACCTGAAAAGCCTTTGTATGACCCTGTCTTATAGCCAAAGCGTGTGCGAATGGTAAGCGCAGTGGCATCCTTGACAAAATTTGCCTGATCGACATTTTCATAGCGAATGCGGACATTCAAATAAACCTTGCCGCCGGTGACCGCATCGGCCAGCGATTCCGCATCCGTGTTCGCCGCAAAAGCATAGGTTGGTGTAAATATAAAAGCCGCTGTTGATGCCAGCAGAAGGCTTTTGATTTTGGTGTTTAGCTGTACCATGGTTCGTTCCTCTTATCTAGTGTTTCAGCTCTTTTTTAAATATGCTTCTACCCAACAACTGACTTGACAAGGATCAAGTAATTACCAAAAAAACCTTTGCATAAGGTTAAATTGAGTGAAAAAACCAAAAAGATGTATATTTAATACATCAAACAAACTTACCCCTATTTCCGCTCCCTAATTCTGGAGCCATCTGACACATCATTACCCGGATGGATAATCACCTGTTCATTTACCTTCAATCCTTTCAGGATTTCAGCCTCATGGTCATTGCGACGTCCCACGTCCACGGCCTGAAGTACGGCGCGACCGTCCCGCGCCACAAAGACCGACCATTGTTCATTCTGACGGAACAGGGCACTGACCGGCACATAAAGAACATTTTCCGCCTTATCGACCACGATGCTGGCCTCTACCCGAAAAGCATTGCCAAGCGCGCGCCATTTTTCGATCGGATCAATAAAATCAAGAATGATATTCACCCGCTGCTCCTCAACGCCAAGGGCTGAAATTTTGGTATAGCCGCTGGGTTCCACCAGCCGCACCCGCGCCTGAATATCCATATCCCCGCCCCAGCGTTTGACCAGTGCCAGATCTCCCGGCCTTACCTTGACCGCATCCCGTGACAACATCTCTATGACAATTTCAAGATTTTCAGGGTTGCCTATCTCTGCCAATGCCGTTCCCATGGGAATTACCCCCTCACTTTTATGGAATATACGCAAAAGCTTGCCATCAACCGGCGCATGAACACAGACCTGACACCGGTCAACATCATTGTTCCCTTCACTGCCGGGCTGAACCAGTTGGGCTTTGGCCGCCGCCAGCCGGCTTTCCATCACCCGCAAGTCGGCCAGAGCTGTCTTGACCTCGGCTTTGCGCATTTTAACCTGCAATTCATTCTGTTCCAGCCGGGAGATAGACACATTACCGTTCTTGAACAGTTCCTTGGCGCGCTTATATTCCGCCAGCGCAAATTCTAGCTCCGCCCGCGCCCGGTCTACTTTCGAAGCGGCCAGCCCCTTGGCGGCCTCGGCCCCCTGAACATCCGCCCGTGCCTGTGTCTCGGACCGTTTATCCAGAAAGCGCGGGTCTGCCGGGATCATATTGGCGATGATAGTTTCCCCGGCCTTGACCACATCACCCGGCTCACTTTCGATGCGCATCACCCGCCCTTCGATGGGGGCGGATACCACATAAATATCCCGGATGCGGGTTTTGCCCTCGCCGTCAAGGGTGATCAGAACATCGCCGCGCCGAACCTGAGCCAGATCCACTTTCTCGGCCTCGGGAATGAAGGCATAAACCAGCAGGGCCAGCAAAAATACACCAATAAAATATTTGGCAATGAGTTTAATTTTCTTCGTAGACATTATTCAACCCCTTTTTGGGCACTAACCAGATCAATATTCTCCACCTGCCGCCAGACGAGATAAAAGGACAGAATGGAGCTTGCCACCACGATAATGACCGACATGCCGTAAGTGGATGTTTCTATAACAACCGGAATACGGAATAATTCCGTATCCAATGACCGGGCCATGCCAAGGACCATCATATAGCCTATGAACAGCCCTACCGGAATGGCCAACAGGATAATCACCGTCATTTCCCCGAACAGGATATAGGCAACCTCACCCCTGGTCAGGCCAAGTACCCGCAGTGTCGCCAGTTCCCGCCCCCGTTCCGACAGGGCGATACGCGCTGTATTATATATCACGCCAAAGGAAATCAGGCTGGCAAAAATAATATTCATGGTTACCATTTTCATTAGATTCTCCCCCATCACATCACGGAATATCTGGCGGGACTTTACCAGTATGGTCATGCCTATAATGGCAGGAACATTCTTTATTTTCTGATACAACGGCCCGTTCCACAGGGGGTCAACCATCACGGCGGCCCCGGTGATGACAGTGCCCTCATTCAAATGCCGGTTCAACTGGTCCATATCCATAAAAGCACTGAGGCCGATAAATTCCTCAACTATTTCAGCCACCCTGATATGCAGAACCGGGCGGCGTTCCTCCAGAACCTCCACGGTCAGCATATCGCCTTTCTTCACATGCAAAACCTCCGCCAGCTTGGATGATAGCACCAGTCCCTGCGCGGGTATGGGGGCCGCCCGCAGCTTTTTGGTCAAAATACGGTGCAAGTCCGGCGCAGGCCGAAGCCCGGTAATGGATGAGCGTTTGGCATAATGGCCCGATTTCAGGAAAGCCGCCACCGACCGAACCGGTTCAACCCTCATCACACCCGGCATCAGACGAATTTCCTCCAGCGCCGTGATCGCCCGTGGCGTCACAAAGCTCAGGTTAATATCCTCCCTTTGGGCCATATCGAATTGGACTTTGAGCAGAAAATCTATGGAATCCTCCATAAAGAAAGCGAAAACCAGGATCGACATGGACAGGCCAACCCCCAACGTGGAAAATAACGTCCGAAAGGGCCGCCGTTCCACATGACGGACGACAATACGGGACAGGTGAGAGAAAAATTTCTCCAACCCCATCCGCTCCAGAAGTGTCCGGTGAAAATGAGTGGGGGTTTCCGGCCTCATGGCCTCAGCGGGCGGAAGCTTTGCCGCCTGCCGAATGGCGATCAGGGTGCCCGCAATCGCCGACAGGGTACAGAACAGAACCGCAAATATCATCACCTCGGGCGAGAAGGAAAATTTCAGAATCGGAAAATGAAAAAACTGGGTGTACATATTGGTCATCCCCGCGCCAAGCCATATACCCGTCCCTATACCCAAAATGCTGCCCAAAACCACCAGCAGCAAAACCATTTTCAGATAATGCAGGGATAATTCCCGATTGCTGTAGCCCACGGCCTTTAACATGCCGATCTGTTCCCGCTGGGTCGCCACCTGCCGGGTCATGACCACATTGATCAAAAAGGCCGCGACGCCTAAAAAGATCATCGGCGCAAAAAGGCCCATCACCCGAAGCTGATTCATCTCATTTTGGACAAACCAGTTTGACATCTGTTCATTTCGGGCATAGGCGATCAGGCCGCCGTAGGGTTTCAGGATAATATCCAGATCCTGTTTTATATCCTCCACATTTGCCCCCCGGTCCATGCGGATCGATATATCATTGAAGGCCCCGTCCATATCCACCGCCGCTTCCAACACCCGCTCGCTCATCCAGAAGATACCAAACCGCTTGTCATCAGGGAATATAGCCCCCGGCCCCAGCGAATAGACATATTCCGGGGACAGGACAATGCCAACAATCTTTAAGGCCTGCTTATGGCCATTGATAATCATACTGACCCGGTCGCCAAGGGCAAAACCATGGGCATTGGCAAAAGCTTCACTGCTCAGAATGGCCCCGTCCTCATCCGGGCGCAACATCCGCCCCGACCGCAGATATAAATTATTCAGCAAAGGCTTGCGCCCGTCCGGCAGGGAAATAAGCTTGCCGGAGGCGGGTTCCGTCATGCCGTCCACCTGTATGGTCACGCCAAAGACCACCCGCATTTCCACCGCCGAAACCCCCGGAATATCCATCACCTGTTGGCGGATAGCCCGGGGAGCGCGTTTTAGCTGAGCGAAAACATCGGCGAACTGATAGCGGTCATAATAAATATCCCGGCTGAGCTTTAATGAATCAATTACCCCGAATGACATGATAAAGGTGGCAATGCCGCAAGCCATAACCAGAACAATCGCCAGCATCTGTCCCTTGATATTCCACAGGTCACGCATCAGCTTTCGGTTCATGGCGTCTATGATTAGGGTCATCTTACCAGCTTATCCCCTCTGGTGAGGCGGGATTGTCATTAACCGTCACATCCACCACCCGCCCATCCCCGAAATGGATCACCCGGTCCGCCATGACCGCAATGGCCGCATTATGGGTGATGATAACAGTCGTCGTCCCAAAATTTTTATTGACCTTCTGCAAGGCTTTCAACACCACAATACCGGTTTCACTGTCCAGTGCCCCGGTTGGCTCATCACAGAGCAAGACCTCTGGCCGTTTGGCGATGGCGCGGGCGATGGCGACCCTTTGTTGCTCACCGCCGGACAGCTGTGACGGGAAATGCCGCGCCCGGTCGCCAAGACCCACCGCCGCCAACGCCTCTGCGGGTGGCATGGGGTCAAGGGATATATCCGTGACCAGCGCCACATTCTCAAAAGCGGTCAGGCTGGGCACCAGATTATAGGCCTGAAAGACAAAGCCCACATTATGACGGCGGAACAGGGTCAATTGCTTTTCCGTATAGTCGGATAGCCGGTCTTCATTGAAATAAACTTCACCAGAAGTGGGGCTGTCCAGCCCGCCAATAATATTAAGAAATGTTGACTTGCCGCTACCTGATGGCCCCAGAAGCACCACCATATCGCCCCGGGGAATTTCAAGGGTCACCCCGCGCAGAGCATGGACCACCGTGGTGCCGGTCACATAGTCCTTGGTCAGGGTTTCTGTGCGAAACGTAATATTTTGGGACTTCATGGTCATAAACCTCTTTTATGACAGGCTCTACATACTCAAAAATTCCAACGGTTAAATGTTTCTTTTATCTCTGCCTGATTTCGATCCGCCATAACCAACAGGGTCAGCAGTATCTTTGATTTTGGGCCATCAAGTATGCCCGCCGGAATCAGGCCCCGTCTGATCAGGTCAATCTCCGCCCCCTGATAGCCATAGCTGTTCTGGAAGATATGCCCGTTACCGACCCGGCTGGATAAAATAACTGGAATTTTTTTGGTCAGGTGATCAAGAATATCAAGATATTTTTCCGGCAAGTGCCCCGCCCCCAAAGCCTCTATCACAAGCCCGGCGCAAGATGATTTTTCCAGTAAGTCCAGCACAAACCCGGCATCGCCGAAGCTGGCGGTGATCAGCGCAATTTCTGGCAGGGGAGCTATTTCCGGAACCGGTATTTTCGCCGTCGGAACCGGCACCGTAAAGATATGCGCCTTGCCCTCTGTCACCCGGCCAATGGGGCCTGCGGTCCGGGATTGAAAGGCGGCTACATTGCCCGTATGGGTCTTGGTCACAAAGCGCGCGGCATGAATATCATCATTCATCACCACGCTCACGCCTACCGCACCCAAGGTCTGTGTTGTGGCACAGATAACCGCCGCCATGATATTGGCCGGGCCATCAGCACTCAATTGCACCGGACTGCGCATGGCCCCGGTAACCACCACGGGCCGTTTTATGTCCAGCAGGCAATCCAGCAGGAATGCCATTTCCTCCAGCGTGTCTGTGCCCTGAACAACGACAAACCCGTCCGCATCTCCCTTTTTAATTTCAGCGGCCAACGCGAAAGCATGCTGATAGGTCAAATTGCCGCTGGCCACCATATGATCGGTGCGGGCTTGTAAATCCGCGATCTGATCAAGGCCCGGTACGGCGCGGCACAGGGCCGCCGCATCCACCGATGGCACAACACCGGACGTGGCACCCGGCGCTTTGTCCATGGTGATGGTTCCGCCGAGCAAAAATAATCTCACTTTTGGCAAGGGCATGGGCTTCATCCAATCTGTTACGACATCTTATCTTATCGCATCAACAGGTTGGCGGCGCAATCACACATTTCATCAATATGGCTGTTGTCCGTATAGATTCCGTCAATCAATAGCCGGGCGAGGCCATGCAGCGTCCCCCAACTGACCTGTGCCAGCCGCAGGCTGTCCTCTCCGGCGGGCAGGAACCCCTGCTTCTGCCCCTGCTGCGTGAGCTTTACCTGATCCTGAAATACCTCATACGCAATGGCCTTCAGGCTTTCGGTTGCGCATTTCTGTTTCCAGATACTGCGGCCAAACATCAGGTCATAATATTCCGCGTTTTCCAGCGCATAACTCATATACCAGCGGATATATAGCCGGTATCGCTCGGCGGGAGTGCGTCTGTCATCCTGAAAAATCCGGCTGATCTGACCCTGCCATTGCCGAAATCCTTCTTCGGCCAGGGTGCAGAGCAGAACATTCTTGTCCCGGAAATAATGATAGGCCGCCGTTCGTGACACCCCCACCCGCTCCGCCAATTTGCGCAGGGAAACCGCCTCCACCCCGCCGGACCGGATCATGTCACGGGTGGCATCAATCAGCTTCTGGCGCAAATCATCATGGTGATAGCTCTTGTCGGCAACTTCTTTTCGGGTGATTTCTCGGGCGGGTTTTTGGCTCATGGCCTGAATCTTATCAGCCAATCTTGACACTGTCAAATTCCGATGATATAAATTCTGTAATTTCATAATCACCCTTAAGGACACAGCCATGTCAGATACCCCGTACCCCACCCTGCTCAGCCCACTGGATTTAGGCTTTACCACCCTGAAAAACCGGATTCTGATGGGGTCCATGCATACGGGGCTTGAGGAGGCAGAGGACGGCCATCACAGGCAAGCGGTCTATTTCGCCGCGCGCGCAAGGGGCGGTGTCGGACTGATTGTCACCGGCGGCATCGGGCCAAACCGGGCGGCTTCCGTTCATGCGGGGTCAAAAATTCTGGAAACAGATGAGGATGTGGTCCACCATAAGGTCATCACCGATGCGGTCCATGAGGCGGACGGTAAAATCTGTATGCAAATCCTCCATACGGGCCGTTATGCCTTTAATGACAAGCTTGTGGCCCCGTCGCCCATCAAGGCCCCCATCAACCCCTTTGTCCCCCGCGAGGTCACTCCGGAGGATATCGAGTATGAGATTAAGAGCTTTGTCAAAACAGCGGTTCTGGCCCAGAAAGCCGGCTATGACGGCGTGGAAATCATGGGCTCCGAGGGGTATTTCCTCAATCAGTTCATTGCAAAGCGTACCAACCGCAGAACCGATGACTGGGGCGGTCCTTATGAAAACCGCATCCGGCTGGCCGTTGAAATTGTCCGGCGGGTACGTGACGCTGTCGGCGCAAATTTCATCATCATCTTCCGCCTGTCCATGCTGGACCTGATCGAGGACGGCAGCAGTCATGATGAGGTCATCGAACTGGGACAGTCCATTGAAAAAGCCGGGGCAACCCTGATCAATACCGGCATTGGCTGGCATGAGGCCCGCATCCCGACCATCATCACCAAGGTGCCGCGCGCCGCCTTTACATGGGTCACGGCGGAATTCAGGAAGGCCCTGTCCATTCCGGTGATCACCTCAAACCGGATCAATATGCCCGATGTGGCCGAAGAAGTACTGAAACGCGGCGATGCGGATATGGTCTCCATGGCGCGGCCTTTTCTGGCCGACCCGGATTTTGTCAAAAAAGCCGCCGAGGGCCGGGCCGATGAGATCAACACCTGCATTGCCTGTAATCAGGCCTGTCTGGATCATATCTTTGTCGGCAAGATTTCAAGCTGTCTGGTGAATCCCGCCGCCTGTCATGAAACAGAGATCATCATCACCCCCACGGACCAGCCGAAAAAGCTGGCGGTTATCGGGGCCGGACCGGCGGGGCTGTCCTTTGCCACTACTGCGGCCCGGCGGGGCCATGATGTCACCCTTTATGATGCGGCCCCGGAAATCGGCGGCCAGTTTAATCTGGCCAGGCGCATCCCCGGCAAGGAAGAATTCGCCGAAACCCTGCGCTATTACGGCAAACAGATTGAGCTGACCGGGGTTACCCTCTGCCTGAACAATAAAGTCACCGCACAAGACTTGAACGACAGCGATTTTGACGAGGTCATTCTGGCCACCGGAATCACCCCGCGTCAGCTTGATATTGAAGGCCACGACCATAAGAAGGTTCTGCCTTACCGGGAGGTTATTCTGGGTGCTGAAGTGGGCCGGAAGGTGGCGATCATCGGCGCGGGCGGCATCGGTTTTGACGTGGCCGAACTGCTCAGCCATGCGGGCAAGTCCAGCAGCCTCGACATCCCGACCTTTATGGCCGAATGGGGCATCGACATGACCTTTCATGCGCGCGGCGGTGTCGAGGGCATAAGCCCCGTTGTCCCGCCCTCCCCGCGTGAGATTACCTTGCTTCAACGCAAAAATTCCAAGGTCGGGGCAGGCCTTGGCAAGACCAGTGGCTGGGCCCATCGGATCGGGCTAAAGAATAAGGGTGTGACCATGATTGCGGGCTGTGAATATCACCGGATTGATGATCAGGGGCTCCATTTCTCTGTGGGCGGTGAGGAACGCTTGCTTGCGGTGGATAATGTGATTGTCTGCGCCGGGCAAACCCCTCTGCGCGCCCTCATGGAAGGCCTCACCAAGCCCTGTCAGCTTATTGGCGGCGCGGATGTGGCCGCCGAGCTGGACGCCAAACGCGCCATAGACCAAGGCACAAGGCTGGCAGCAGAGATTTAATCCACCAGCGGCGGAATAGTCTTAAGCAATATCCACGCGGGCAGGATCACCAGAGATACGCCGAGGGCCAGAACCATCAACCCCGCTGAAATGAACGGGGCCAAAGCGGCGGTGCCGAGGGCGGCAATGGCCGTTACCCAAAGGATAATCAGGGCCGAGCCCCGGGCATCATCATGGTCCGCCGCCTCCAATGCCTTCATAAAGCCCGATCCGCCGCGCAGGCCCAGCCCGGCATTCAGCGGGATAAAGGCCGGAATTAATATATGGGGATCATTCCCGCCCCACAGGGCATAGCCAACCACAAACAGGCTGCTGCCCACGGCCATGATTGTGCCGGTCTTGATCACCGTCTCAAAACCATAATGCCGTACCGCTGTGCCTGCCACATTTGACGTGATGATAAAAGACGCCACGCCGCAGACCTGAATATAGATAAAATCTTCTATGGTGCCGCCCATGGTTTCAACGATGACCACGGGCAGGGAAAAAACAAAGATCAGCAACCCGCCCAGAACGCAGGCATGGCTCAGGCCATAGCGCATAAAGGTCTTGTTAGCCAACAGCTTCATATAGCCGCCAAGATCACGGGAATGGCGCGCCGCATGGCCCGGCAGAATGCGGGGCCGGACCACCAGAATGATACAGATCACAAGGGCAGAGAACCCGGTCACCAGAAAGGAGGCCGTCCAGCCGAACTGGCCCGATAACCAGACTCCCAGAATAGGGGCCAAGGCAGGCACCAGAGATTCAATACTGCCCAGCAAACTTATGACCCGTACCGCTGCGATCTTGCTGAATAATTGCCGGATCATGCCGGGGGCAATGACTGCCGGGGCGCTGGACACCGCGCCTTGCAGAAACCGCAAGCCAATCAACTGCCAAATATTATCGGTCATGATGCACAGAAAGGACAGGACGCTAAAGGCCGCCAGAGACCAGAGGAAAAGTATCCTGCGGTCCATACGGCTTGCCAGCACGCCAAAGGTCAGAAACCCGATACTGGCCCCGCCCACATAGGCCGCCAGAACAAGCTGAACCTCACCAATGCCCGTATGAAATATATCCGGCAGGGCGGGAATAGACGGCAGGACGAGGTCAATCCCCGCCAGCCCGACAACCGTCCCCGACACAATAAGAACACAGGCCAGAATTTTTGCAAATGCGTTTTCCATAAGAGTGTCTTATATGAAAAGCCCCACGCCCCCGTCAATGGCTTCTTACCCTATGTTCATAGCCAAGGCCCCGGAATATTCAGTAATATCTTTTCAAGATCAGACTATTCTGGCATATGGCGGCCCCACTTATGAGGCCGATACAGGCAAATGCCCGGTCATATCGCAGGATCTAAAGTTTGGTATGGCTACCATCACAATAAGGCCGATTTGCAGACTGCCTGCACCCGCAGACATAAATGGTTTTTTCCTCGTCAAAGCTCACCACTTCAGGTGTGATGTCGGTATCTGTATGGGCCCCGTCGCAATAGGGGGCATTCCCCGACTTGCCACACATGCAAAAAGCCAGCTTGTTGCCTTGTTTTACATCGATTACAAAAGGTTCATTCTGCCATTCAGTCATAGTTTTCTCTCTTTGGTTGTTATGTGTTCATCAAATTGCGATTATGGGGGGCCAGAAAATCTATTTCCGGGCCAAGGGGAACGACACGCGTCGGATTGATCATATGGTGGCTCATATAATAATGCTGCTTGATATGATCCATATTAACCGTGTTTGCCACGCCCGACTGCTGATAGAGGTCACGAACATAACCCGACAGATTAGGATAATCGGCGATACGTTTCAGATTGCATTTAAAATGCCCCACATAGACCGGATCGAAGCGGACGAGCGTGGTAAACAACCGCCAGTCGGCCTCGGTAATCCGGGAGCCGGTCAGGTAACGTTGCGTTGATAATATATCTTCCAGCCAATCCAGACTATCAAATAAAGGGGTGACAGCTTCCGCGTAGGCCTCCTGCGTTGTCGCAAAGCCCGCTTTATAAACCCCATTATTCACCGTGTCATAAATGCGCTCATTCAGGGCATCAATTTCCGTGTGCAGTTCTGTCGGGTAATAATCCCCGGGTGTTGCGCCAATCTCATCAAAGGCACTACCCAGCATACGGATGATTTCGGAAGATTCATTGGAGACAATCGCCCCGGCTTTTTTGTCCCAGAGAATTGGCACCGTCACCCGCCCCGTATAATCAGCCTGTGCCGCCGTATAAACCTGATGCAGGAATTTTGCCCCATTAATTGGGTCCGCAATGACCCCTTCACCGGCCTCAAAGGTCCAGCCGACCTCGCCCATAAAGGGATGAACGACCGAGACTGAAATCATCTGTTCCAGACCCTTGATGGCCCGGAAGATGAGGGTGCGGTGCGCCCAGGGGCAGGCATAGGAAACATAGAGGTGATAGCGGCCCGCTTCGGCCCTGAAACCATCATTTCCAGTTGGCCCCGCCGCACCATCTGCCGTAATCCAGTTGCGAAACTGTGATTGCTTACGCACAAAGCGCCCTTTGTTGGCGGCAGTATCATACCATTGGTCGTGCCATTTCCCGTCAATGAGCAATCCCATTTTCTTCTCCTAAAAATTTCCGTTTTGATAATCCTGAAAGGCCTGCAACACTTCGGCCCTTGTATTCATGACAAAGGGCCCTGCGCGCGCCACCGGCTCATTCAGCCGCTCCCCGGCTATTAACAGCAGACGGCTGTCCTCATCCGGTGACATAATCGTAATATGATCCCCATTTCCAAGAATTGCCAGATCCCTTGGCCCGGCCTTGATACCGTCCTCATTCGCCAAGGCAGCGCCCTCTATCACATAGATAAAAGCATTATACTGTTCCGGCAGTGACTGGGTGATTGATGAGCCGGCCTTAAGGCTGATGTCAAAATACAAAGGGTTCGTTGATGTATTTCTTACCATCCCCGCTGTTCCCCGGTCTGTTTCGCCGGAAATCACCTTAATCGTGACCCCGTTATCCAAAACCTCAAAGGGAATTTCTTTGGCAGAAAACTCCTGATAACGGGGTGCCATCATCTTGTCTTTAGCCGGCAAATTCACCCAGAGCTGGAAACCCTGCAGCAGGCCATCTTCCTGTTCCGGCATCTCCGAATGGATGATCCCCCGCCCTGCTGTCATCCATTGTACGTCACCGGCGGCAATCACACCTTCATGGCCCGCATTATCCTTATGACGCATACGGCCCGCCAGAATATAAGTCACCGTTTCAAATCCCCGGTGAGGATGAGACGGGAAGCCGCCAATATAATCATCCGGGTCATCAGATTCAAAATTATCAAATAACAGAAACGGATCAAGCATGTCCAATTCCGGCGACCCGATAAGGCGGATCAGCTTCACCCCGGCCCCGTCCGAGGCTGCCAGCCCCGGACAAATCTTGATTATCTTGCGTGAAACAGTCACAAGTCTTACGCTTCGCTTTTCTGACGGTTGTCCAGAGAATAGGCCCCGGCCCCAAAGGACACCAGAAACAGGAAGCCGCCGGCAATGGCAATATTCTTGGTGAAATTTATGAATTGCATCTGATCGCCCAGATCAAAATGGAAAACAAGTGCTGTCAGAAGGCTGAAGCCCGCCAGAGCCAAGGCTGCAAGCCGGGTTTTCCAGCCGATAATAATCGCGATAGAGAAAGCCACCTCAAAAAATATGGTGAAGGGCAGTAAAAAACCGGGAACCCCCATAGCCTCCATATAACCCTGCATACCTTCATAAGCCGATATTTTATTTAAGCCTGATAATAGAAAAACCAGCGCAATGAACAGGCGCCCGACAGGTGCCGCGAGAAGTTGTAATTTAGTCATATTAAATCCTTCCTGAAAAATAATTGATGAAGCATATATTAATAGTTGCCTTCATTTAAATAAACAGTCACTATGAGAATAGTTTGTTGCCATTAAGAGAACAATCCTATGGGTCAACTGGAAGATATGGATACATTCGTCCGCATTGTTGATGCCGGAAGCATCAGCCAGGCGGCCATACAACTGGGCATCGTGAAATCTGCCGTAAGCCGCCGCCTTACGGATTTAGAGGTAAAGTTGGGGGTTCAGTTGCTCAACCGAACAACACGAAAATCCAGCCCGACTGAGGCGGGACAGCAATATTATGAAAAAGCCGTGCAAATTTTGGACGATGTGGTAGGCATGGATACGGCTGTTAAAAAAGCAAAGACCGTATTGACAGGAAGATTGAAAATATCCGCCCCCCTGTCCTTTGGGCTGCAACATCTGGCTCCGGTTATTAACGAATTTGTAAATATACATCCCGATTTGACCGTGCATATGGATTTCAATGACCAGCAGGTTGGTCTGATTAATGAGGGCTATGACATTGCGATTCGCATTGCAGAACTTGGCGATTCCTCTCTGATGGCCCGCAAGCTGGCCCCTATACGCCGTATCCTCTGCGCTAGCCCTGCTTATATTGAAAAAATGGGCATGCCGGAAAAACCTGCTGATCTTAAGCACCATCACATCCTGCATTATACCAATGCCCGGAATAACACATGGCATTTGTCGGGGCCTGGCGGCAGCAAACATGTCGTCACCCTGCAGACAAGAATGGTGGCCAATAATGGTGATTTTTTAAAAGATGCCGCGCTTTTTAGCCATGGCATTACCATGGCGCCCACCTTCATTGTCTGGAAAGAACTTGCCGCAGGGGCGTTGGTTACTGTGATGGATAATTACCGTTGCTCCACGCTGGATGCCTACGCCATCTATCCACAAACCCGGCATTTGCCTCATAAACAACGCAAGCTGATCGACTTTCTCGTCAGTAAATTCAACAACAAGCCCTATTGGGATGCAAATATAGCGTAAAACAACCCGCGTTTGCCTTTTACCATCTTGCTTCTTTTTATTTGTGCTTATCCCTTATCGCGATGAAACAGACAGGGCCAGAATCTTGCTGATTTTGGCATTATTCAGACCAGTTTCGGCGCACCAGTGATTAAAGGCGTCCTGAATTGCTTTCATATCTGATTTACTGGTGGGTGGTTTATTAATCACACCACAATCAATTAATGCGGCAACGCCGTCTTTGCCCAGCATAAATCCATCCCGACCTACTTGGCGTAAAAAATGTTGCGCTGTCTGAGGCCCCAGCCGCCCGCCATTGATTTTAAGAAAAGCCAATAGGCCGATAAAGTCATTGTCGGGCCAGTCTGCGATAAAGCCGGCGAAAGACCCATGGTCTTCTGCCACCTTCAAAATCATCGCCGCATTTTTGGGAACAGTATCAATTTTCTGAAGATTTTTGATGATCCCGTCATTCTTTAACAAATTATCCAGATCATAATGATTCATGGAGGCACAGTGCTTGACATCAAACTGCCAGAATGCCGTTTCGAAAGCCGGCCATTTATGATCAACCACTTTCCAGACAAATCCAGCCTTGAAAACTGCTTTGGTCATTTCCGCCAAAAAGCACTCATCCGGAACCGCCTGCAATTCTTCTCGGCTCAAAATATTGTCGGGAAGAAGTGATCTTACCGTCGCCTCGCCACCCTTGCGGGTCTTTACACGGTCATAGATTTCATTGAAACTTTTCATGGTCTAGGCTTGCGGAACCTCATATTTGACAATCGTCATATCCGCCGCCTCATCACGCAAAGGGATCAGCGCCTGATAGGCCTTTGAATTATACCAATCATCCAAAGCATTCATGTTTTGAAATTTTACGATTGCGGCGGCCTGATGGGATGCTTTGCCAGTCAGAGCGGCAACATATTTCCCGCGCAGGACAATTTCCCCGCCGGATATATCAAAGGTTTCCTTGGACCGGACAGCATATTCCTGAAATTTCTCACCGTCTTTTACGGTAACTGTTGCAATAAAAAAGGCACTCATATTTTTTCTCCTTGTGATTTAATCTGGTTTAGCTGGTTAATAATGTCTTCTGCCTCGGCTCGTTTGCGGTAATTATTCGGCACAAATGCCCATACAATGGTACCGTCACAACCAATTATATAAGTCGCAGGGTCTGGGAATATATAACTGTCATCACCATTGGCCTTTTCAATATCCATTTTCATCATGGCCAGCAGTTTCCTGTGCGCCTCAGGTAACTTGAATGTCAGCCCGAATTCGGCTGCCACCATATTCCCCACATCATGAAGCACATCAAAATCCGGCGCGTCAGTAATCATACCTCTGGCGTCTTGCGGGGCCTCAGAATCCAGAAATATCTGAATGCCGTCCGGACTTTCGGGTGTGATCGCCACCAGGGTTGCTCCTGCTGCCCTAATCTCGTCCAGATGCGCGTTATAAGCCGCAAGCTGCAAATTACAATAAGGACACCATGCCCCACGATAAAAGGTAACAACCACAGGCCCGCCTTTCAGGTAGTCGGAGAGCCTTCGCTCCCTGTATCCATAATCCTTCAGGGTGAAATCAGGAGCTCTGTCACCGGGTTTCAAAGCACGTTCCACAATATTCAGGGCACTGATTTCGCCTGCCCCCTGTTCAATTAATGCGGTTAACTCTGATGGGAAGTTTTCACGAAATATCTGAATGGTTTTTCGAATTTTTGCATTCAATGTCATTTCTTTCGGCTTTCTTTCATCGCATCACTCATTTATTCAAGCGGCGGAGCCAATCAGAAATTGCACGGCCAATTCCCTTGGGCTGGTCTTCCTGAATAAAGTGAAAGCCCTGACCGACATAAACCG
>UOED01000045.1_pt1 | contig 28147 bp, 24 predicted proteins | sample 1990161 | NCBI WGS metagenome assembly UOED01 (sample SAMEA4728526, study PRJEB27164) | hydrothermal vent metagenome | biome: marine basaltic hydrothermal vent biome; feature: marine hydrothermal vent; material: mineral | place: Pacific Ocean | collected 2011-06-14/2011-07-23 | depth 1741 m | reverse complement strand
AATGCCGATGCGCCATATTTAAGGCGCGAGGTAAAATCGCTCTTCATAATATTTCCTCCGTAGGAAGTTAAAAAATTGTGGGACGGTCTGTTTTCTTTATTTTGACTCACAACCATTTCCGCTTTTTTAATTTTAAAGCAGCGTATAAAAAACAGCTAAATTCTGGCAGGCCTCCTTATGGTCTTATGCTGCAATTTTCCATCCCAGTTATATTTAAAGTACATATTCAACTGACTGCTTTCTGCTTCTTTCGAAAATCCACACAGACTGAAAACAATCAGTTCGTACATTACTTACCTGTTTCAGCCCTTTACGGACCCACATATTTATTCAGATAAATAACAGTCAGAAGCTATCACCACAGGGAATCCCGGTCAATTTTTTTGATGAGCGATATGTGTTATTATTATCACACTTGTGTTGCATATATATAGCAGATGCCCGTTTATTGACGGTCAAGGGCAGGAATATGGTCAAAGGCAGAATATTATTTTGAATAAAAGGTAAAAAAAACTATTTTATTTTGTAAAAAACAAAACATATAAAATTAAAAAAAATGTCACGGAAAATGGTTTTTCTGATATCCGGGGCGAAACATTGGAATTTTGTTGCGTAATAATGAGCTGTGGTAATATATTTTGTTAATATTAAAACGAATCAATTTTATTGTTTTAATATCATATATTTAGCAAGCGTTTATGTGGAGGGGTTAAAGAGGCACTATATCGCAGGGGGCTGTCATGCGTATTTCATCGGACTGAAAGGCATTGGTGCCATGCCACATATAGGACGGAAAGAATACCTGAAGCCCGGCCATGGGCTTTATAATCCTCTTGGGCGTTCTACTTTCTTCGGGGCCGAAACGGCTCGCGCCAAAATTTACCCATCCCGGCCTGTCACTGTCCATGGTGCTGTCATTCACTTCTGCGGGAAGCTTGACATAATAGGGGCCACTGATCCAGCCCTTGGGATGATAATGGTCCACATGAAACCCCGCGCTTTTCAGCCGCACAGACCATGCTCCGGTGAATTTAAGCATTTGGGTTTTGCGCCGCAGGTGGGGATGGGTATCATCATCGGGCAGGGCTTTGATATAGCGCTGGGCCGCGTCTAAAACAGCCAGTCTCAGCTTTTGAATGACAGGGTTCCGGTTCAGATAGAGGTCGCCGACCGTTTGGGTGCCACCGATTAATGTCTGGTCCCGGGGGTTGACATCGGTGATATGAAGTTTGGTCAGCGCCTCTTCCAGAGCTTCATTGAATTCATCAATATGGCCATAGCCCTTGGGTGTTTTGATTTCCATGGGCTGCACCAGATTTTCATAATCGCAGAGCCAATGAAACCTGTCATCGCCGGATAATCGCCAGCAGTCCCCCCGAATAGCCCATATTTTCTGATAATCCGGATTGATCTTCTCGGCAAATTCTGTTTGTTTTAAAGCGTAGTCATAATCGCCGTCCTCCAGTAGAAGCTCGGCAAAATCAGTATAATATTCGTCATTGTCTGTGGTTATTTCTAGGGTTTTTTCCAGTAAATGGCGCGCCTGTTTCCGGTTACCCGTTTTAAGTTTTATCTGGGCCAGACGATGAAGCAATTCGGGATGCTCACCATTTTCCTGCACGGCCTTTTCTATGATGTCCATGGCCTGGTCATAGGTACCGCCGAGGGCCAGTTCCTCTGCATAGGCAGCAACTAAAGCAGGTGAATTCGGACAGCTGTCCATGGCATGAATATATGAATTCAGAAACCCGTCATGATGACCTGTTTCCCACATCATGTTATTTAAAACACGATGTATTTTCAGATTTTCCGGCTCAAGGGCCAATAATTTTTGATAGGCAACGATGGCGCGGTCAAAATCTTCTGTGCTGTGATAAAGCGAGCCGATGGCTTCCCATGTTTCCACTTGATCCGGCTTGGTGTTTAAAACGAAATTGAAGCAGTTTCTGGCCTCGTCATAGCGTTCTTCCTCCCGGTAAACCGCCCCCAGATTATGAATGGCTTTGAGATAGCCGGGCTGAAGCTTGAGGGCAATTTCGAACATTCTGATCGCTTCAGGGAAATTTTCCTGACGTTTATATAACAGCCCGAGGAGATTATAATATTTTGCTTGATAGGGGTCGCAATTTATGGCTTTTTCAATACACCCTACCCCACCTGAAAAATCACTCATTTTTTCCAGAATGATAGCCCAGTTGAACCAGGCATCGGCATATTTTTCATTTAATTTGGTTGCCTGTTTGTAGCATTCAATGGCCGCATCATAAAGGTCAAGTTCGTTGTATAGATTACCCAGATTATTATAAACATGAGGTTGTTGCTTATTTACGCTCAAAGAGGCGCGCATATATTTTTCTGCCCCGTCAAAATCCCCGGTTGCCTTTGTGAAAACACCAAGCAGTTGGAGCGTATTAGGCTCTTTCGGGGAAACATCTAAAATATTCCGACATATTTTTATGGCCTCATCAGTCTTGCCAGACTGATGCAGGGTCAGTGACTTTTGCAGATCCTGTTGAATATTAAGTGCCATACTGCCTTATAACAGAAAAAATAAAAGCTGGATATTTTTTTGCTTTGTTACATAATAGATTGATGTGAAATGCATCTTATTTGATGTACGTCAATTTCGCTCATTAAGAGAAATTCTATTCCTCATAATTGCCAGGGAATACAGATCATAAGAAAGCCCATATAGAGTATGTTATCAAAAATAAGCATGATGCTGTCTTTTCTATTATTTCTGGTCTTGCAGTCCGGCCAGCTTTATGCGGAAACAGGCGATCTGGAGAAATATTTAACGCATGTGTCTGCGCAAGAGTTATTTCCGACGGCGGACGCTTATGGTGCCTTTATAGAGGATGCTCAAATTGCACCTGTATTGAAAGAGGGCAAGGTCATTGGCTATGCGTTTCTTAATACGGATTTCGTTGGGGCCATTGGTTATTCCGGCAAACCTATCAAGGTTTTGATTGCCCTGAATATGAAAGGCCTTATTGCCGGGGCGCGGCTGGTCAAACATTCTGAACCCATTGTCCTCGCTGGTATTCCAGAGCAGAAAATCAGGAACTTTATTGATGGCTACCGGGGGATTAACATCCTGAAACTGGCCAAGGAAAAGGGCGGTGAGCCGCCGCCAGTGGACATAGTCTCCGGGGCAACGGTAACGATCATGGTCATCGATGACACTATTAAGCGGGCCTCCGTTCGGGCGGCGCGTGTGTTGGGTCTTGGTGGCCTGAGCGCAGAGGTCAAAATATCCAAGGCGATAAAAACGGTCATTCCGGGCGAAATGAAGATACTGGACTGGACCAGCCTTATAGGCGACGGGTCCATTCGCCGACTGTTGCTCACCAACGGGCGGGTTAATCAGGATTTTGTGGCCCAGGGCAATCCCAAGGCTGCCGCGCGGCCAGAGAAGGGGGCAGAGGACGATATTTTCATTGACATGTATGTGGCGTCCCTTGCGGTGCCGACCATCGCCAGAAGCCTGCTGGGCAAATGGGAATATCGTAATTATCTGAAGCGGATAAAGGATGGTCAGCAGGCCTTTATCGTTATGGGCCGGGGGCATTATTCCTTTCGGGGGTCGGGCTATGTGCGCGGCGGGATTTTTGACCGCATACAGGTGGTTCAGGGCGAAGAGGCTTTTCGCTTCACCGATCATGGCTATAAAAACCTTGGTAATATAGAGGCGGAAGGTGCCCCGGACTTAAAGGAAGTCGCTTTGTTTTTCGCCCCGAAATCGGCAGTTTTCAATCCGGCAGAGGATTGGCAGTTGCAATTGCTGGTACAGCGGGCCATCGGGCCTCTGGAGAAGGTTTTCATCGGCTATGATTTAAATTATCAACTGCCCGCGCAGTATATAAAGATCGAAAAACCGGCTGTTCATCAAAGCGCGCAGGAGCTTGAGACGCAGGCGGTCAACGCCCTGTGGATGAAGATGTGGCAGGCAAAGGCCCCGGAAGTTATTATTCTTCTGCTGGCCATATTCCTGCTGACCATCTTGTTCTTTGCTCAGAACCAATTAGTGAAATATCGGGCACTAACCGATCGGATACGGCTTGGATTCCTTATCTTCACCCTGTTTTACATCGGCTATTACGCTCAGGCCCAGTTGTCGGTGGTCAATGTTTTTGTTTTCGTTAATGCCATGCTGTCCGGGTTTCGTTGGGAATTCTTCCTTATGGAGCCGATGATTTTCATCCTCTGGTGCTCTGTGGCGGTGTCTCTGCTGTTCTGGGGCCGGGGCGCATATTGCGGCTGGTTATGTCCGTTCGGCGCGTTGCAGGAACTAACTAACAAGATCGCCAGATATTTCAAAGTTCCTCAGATCAGGTTGCCCTGGTGGTTGCATGAGCGGCTATGGCCGTTAAAATATATGATTTTCCTCGGGCTGTTGGGGATATCTGTATATTCTTTGAGTATGATGGAACATCTGGCGGAAATAGAGCCTTTTAAAACGGCCATTGTTCTGAAATTCATGCGCAGTTGGCCTTACCTGTTATTCGTTGCGGTTCTTATTGGCGCCGGGCTTTTCATAGAGCGTTTTTACTGCCGTTATCTTTGCCCGCTCGGGGCGGCGCTGGCAATTCCGGGCAAGCTTGCCATGTTCAACTGGCTCAAGCGATACCGCAATTGCGGCGACCCCTGCCATATCTGCGCTCAGGATTGTATGGTTCAGGCCATAGATCCCAAGGGAAGTATCAATCCCAATGAATGCCTGCATTGTATGGGTTGTCAGGAAACTTATTTTGACGAAAAAGTTTGTCCGGTGATGATTCACAAGCTTACTAAAATCAGGAAAGAAGGGTTGCATAAATCGCGCAAATTAAATAAGGCGCGAGAAATAGGAGATTAAAGTTAGACGTAACCGAGTAGAAACGGATCCGTTTGGATCTTATTTGAAAAAACAGGAGAGAAATATGACAGAAGAAACCAAGAAGTCTGGCTTTTCCAGACGTTCCGTGCTGGGCGGCTCTGCCCTTGCGGCGGGGATCGGCATGATCGGTGTTGGTGGCATGTTGCCTCAAACCGCACAGGCCAAGGGCAAGAACGAAGTTGCCCCCGGTGACCTAGACGATTATTACGGTTTCTGGAGTGGTGGACAATCAGGCGAGGTCCGTATTGTCGGTGTTCCGTCCATGCGGGAACTGATGCGTATTCCGGTCTTTAACCGGTGCAGTGCCACCGGATGGGGCCGGACCGATGAAAGCCGTAAAATCATTATGGAAAATATGCTGCCCCGGGAAAAGAAATTCTGGGCTGACAAGGGTGATTTCCCCATGAATGGTGATACTCATCACCCTCATATGTCGTTCACCGACGGCACCTATGATGGCCGCTATATCTTTGTCAATGACAAGGCCAACACCCGTGTAGCCCGTATTCGTTGTGACATCATGAAGGTGGATAAGATTATTTCCATTCCCAATGCGGCGGATATTCACGGGCTTCGTCCTCAGAAATATCCCCGCACAGGATATATCTTTGCCAACGGTGAACATCGGGTGCCTTTGCCCAATGATGGTTCCGTGTTGGATGACCCCAGCCAATATCATGCTGTTTTCACTGCCATTGACGGCGATGAAATGAAAGTGGCCTGGCAGGTGATGGTGGACGGTAATCTGGATAATGTAGATGCGGATTATCAGGGTAAATATGCCGTTTCCAGCTGTTATAATTCCGAAGAAGGGGTTACCTTGGCTGAAATGACTGCCAATGAGCAGGATTGGGTTGTGGTCTTTGACATCAAGGCTATTGAGGGGGCAGTAAAGTCCGGTGATTTCAAAGTCTATGAGGGCGATGTGCCGGTGATTGATGGCCGTAAAGGGTCCAAATATACCCGCTATATTCCCATCTCCACCAGCCCCCACGGCGTCAATGCCTCACCTGACGGTAAATATATGATGATCAATGGCAAGCTGTCGCCCACGGTATCTGTGATTGAAATGAGTAAACTACCCGCTTTGTTCAAGGATAAGATCAAGCCACGGGATGCGGTTGTTGCCGAACCGGAACTGGGTCTTGGCCCGCTTCATACGGCTTTTGATGGGCGGGGGCATGCCTATACGACCCTGTTCCTCGACAGCCAGATTTGTAAGTGGGATATTGAAAAAGCCATTCAGCTATATGCCGGGAAAAAGGTTGATCCCATCGTTCAGAAGCTGGATGTGCAATATCAGCCCGGTCATAACCATACCTCTATGGGTGAAACCATAGATGCCGATGGTAAATGGCTGGTTTCACTGAATAAATTCTCCAAGGACCGCTTTATCAATGTGGGTCCGCTCAAACCGGAAAATGATCAGTTGATTGATATTTCCGGTGATGTGATGAAGGTGGTTCATGACGGCCCTACATTTGCCGAGCCTCATGATTGCATTATTGTTCACCGTTCACTGGTTAATCCGAAAAACGCTTATGGTTTTGATGACCCCATGTGGGATGAATTGGCGGCACAGGCGAAAAAGGATGGCTTTGACAGCCTTGACGAGGCTGACGGCGTGGTTCGGGACGGTAACAAGGTCCGTGTCTATATGTATTCACAGGCCCCGACTTTCTCTTTGGAGAAATTCACCGTTAAGGAAGGCGATGAAGTAACCGTTATCGTCACCAATATTGATGATGTGGATGACCTGACCCACGGCTTTACCCTGTCCAATTACGGACTGGCCATGGAAATTCCGCCGCAAGCAACGGCCAGCGTGACCTTCAAGGCGGATGCGCCCGGCGTTCACTGGTTCTATTGCCAGTGGTTCTGTCATGCGCTCCATATGGAAATGCGTGGCCGGATGTTGGTTGAGCCAAAATAAGGTTTGTAAATATGTGGTACATGTTACCTCATAAAATTCGGGATGCGGCGAGGGTCATCTTCGCCGCATCTGTCTTCTTGGGGGGTGGGTTCTTTGTTGAAGCCAAGGATATTGCTGTTACTGAAAATCTTGCCGTGGCTATATCTCAGGCACAGGCAGGTGACCGTCTGTTGCTGTCTGCCGGAACCTACGCCGGGCCGTTGGTCCTGACCAAAGCAGTGGCAATCATTGGCGGGGACGGCGTTATCATCAAAGGCGATGGCACCGGCAATGTGATTACGGTTAATGCCAAAGATGTGCATCTTTCCGGCCTGACGATCACCGGGTCCGGCCTGTTGCTGGAAACGCAGGATTCAGGCATTTTCCTGTCAAAGAAAGCCACCGGCGCCATTGTTGAGAACTGCCGGGTCGTGGATAACCTGATCGGGGTTTATATCTGGGGGGCTGCCAAGGCCATTGTGCGCAATAACATCATTCGGGGCCGCCGGGATATGCGGGTCAATGAACGCGGCAACGGGGTTCAGATATGGAATGCCCCCGGTGCCATGGTGATTGGCAATGACATTCAATATGGTCGGGACGGTATTTTTGTCACGACCAGCAAGCAAAATATGTTCAAGAATAATAATATTCACGGGGTACGCTTTGCGGTTCATTATATGTATACCAATGACAGCGAGGTATCGGGCAATATCTCCACCGGTAATAATATTGGTTATGCGATCATGTTTTCCACTCATGTGGTGGTGACGGATAACAAATCTATCAACGACCGGGAACGGGGTATCCTGTTCAATTATGCCAACCGTATTAAAGTGATCGGCAACCGGGTGACCGGCGGGCCGAAAAAATGTATTTTTATCTATAATTCCAACCGCAATATATTTGAGGACAACCTGTTGTCAGGCTGTGATATCGGGGTGCAGTTTACTGCCGGGTCGGAAAAGAACGACATTACAGGTAATGCCTTTGTGGATAACAGGACACAGGTCAAATATGTGGGGACCCGCTGGCTGGAATGGTCAAAGGATGGCCGGGGCAATTACTGGAGCGATAATGCGGCCTTTGATTTGGACCGGGATGGTATTGCTGATAATATTTATCGGCCCAATGACCTGACCGATCAGATTTTATGGCGCTATCCTTCGGCAAAACTATTGGTTAACAGTCCGGCGGTTCAAGTGTTAAGATGGGCGCAGGCGGCTTTCCCGGCACTCCACCCTGGCGGCGTGGTGGATAGTGCGCCCCTGATGAAACTGCCAGAAGATATGAGACATAATTAATGGGACCTAACCCGACCATAGAGCTGTCATCCGTGACCAGGGAATATGGCAAAACCACCGCCGTTGACGGGGTTAGCCTTGAGGTGGCCCCCGGTGAATGTCTGGCCCTTGTTGGTCATAACGGGGCCGGAAAAAGCACGCTGATCAAGATGGTTCTGGGGCTGATTGGCCCGACCAACGGCAGGGTGCGGGTTATGGGACATGACCCTCTGGACAGCGCCTTTAACAGCCTGCGCAGTCAAATCGGTTTTCTGCCCGAACAGGTATTGTTTCAGAATAATATGACCGGGCGGGAGACACTGGAATTTTATGCCCGGCTGAAGGGTGCTTCTCTGGAGGCTCTGGATGCCTTATTTCACCGGGTTGATCTGTTCGGCGCGGCGAACAATCGTATTTCCACCTATTCCAAGGGCATGCGTCAGCGCCTCGGGCTGGCACAGGCCTTGATCGGCACACCGGATCTGCTCATTCTGGATGAGCCAACGTCGGGCCTTGATCCGGCCTCGCGTCAGAATGTTTACCGTATCATCAATGATATGAAGGTCGCCGGGGCCACGGTTCTGATCTCATCCCATGCCCTGACCGAACTGGATAGCCGTATTGACCGGGTGGCCATCCTGAACCGGGGTCATATGGCCGCTTTGGGTACGATTGCGGAATTACGCCGGACCATTGGTCTGCCGTCGGAAATCAAGGTTCATGGCACAGCGGAGTCCTTGCAACGTCTGGCAGACTATTATTCCGGCAAGGGCTATATGAACGGCGCGGCCCATTTTTCCTGCTTGGCGAGTGAGAAAATAGATTTCCTGCGGGAGCTGATGGAACTGAATATCCCGCTCACCGATATAGAGGTCAATGACCCCAGTCTTGAGCAGGTTTTTCTGGCCCTGACCAAAGGGGAGGATTTGGACAATGAATAGGCTCTGGACCCTGATTACCAAGGAAGCCCGTGATGGTCTGCGCAATCGCTGGGTGGTTATGATCACTTTGGTGATGACTGGACTTGCGCTGATCTTGAGCTTTCTGGGCAGTGCGCCCACAGGCACCACCAGCGTCAGTCCGCTGGCGGTCACCGTGGTCAGCCTGTCCTCTTTGAGTATATTCTTCATTCCCCTGATCGCGCTCTTGCTGGCCTATGACAGCGTTGTGGGGGAGGCGGAGCGCGGCACCCTGACCCTTCTGCTGACCTATCCGGTGAGCCGAACAGAGGTCATATTGGGCAAATTTATCGGCCATCTGTTCCTGCTGGCCATTGCCATTGTGATCGGTTACGGGGTCGCGGGCGTGACTATTTCCTTAACCGGGGAGGGCGGGTTTGCCGGGCAGGAATGGGATAGTTTCCTGCGGCTCCTGCTGTCGTCCATATTGCTGGGGGCCATATTCCTGAGCATTGGATATGTGATCAGCACATGGGTGTCAGAGCGCGGCATGGCGGCGGCGCTGGCCATTGGTATCTGGCTCCTGTTCGTACTGCTTTATGATATGGGCCTGCTGGCTCTGCTCGCGGCGGACGGTGAGGGGGCGTTAAGCGGCGGTCTGGTCAAATGGTTGATGCTGGCCAATCCCACGGACAGCTACCGCATGTTCAATCTGACTTCCAGCAATGCCACGGCCCTGTTGTCGGGTATGGCGGGATTGAGCGCGGAACATCGGGCATCCGATGCCAGTTTGATCCTGATCATGCTGTCATGGGTTGTGGCCCCATTGGTCACGGCCTGTATGATTTTCAGAAAGCGCCAGTTATGAGAAATCTTCTGTTCCTGTTCATATTTACGTTAACTGCCTGTCAGGAGGAGGCCAAGACCCCGGACCCGGTGCCCCTGACCCGCGCGGCAGAGGGTTTTTACTGTAATATGATCGTCATTGACCATCCGGGTCCAAAAGCACAGGTCTTTGAAAAGGGCCGGGACGCGGCGATCTGGTTTACCTCGGTCCGTGACGCGCTGGCCTATGACATTCTGCCGGGGGAGGCACAGCATGTGCTGGCGACCTATGTCCATGACATGGGCCGGGCCGACAGCTGGGACAAACCACAGGATAACGGCATCTGGATCAGGGCTAAAGACGCTTTCTATGTCATTGACAGTCAAAAGCGCGGCGGCATGGGGGCCAAGGAAACCATCCCCTTTGGCGACCGGGCGCAGGCCGGGGAATTTGCAGCTAAATTCGGCGGCCATATTGTGACCTATAAGGAAATCCCGCCGGATTATATATTGGGGGATGAGGGCGAGTATGATGCGCCCAATGATTGACAGACGGCGTTTTATCGCTATTTCCGCCGCCGCCGGGTTGGCGGTTCCCATGGCGCGGGCGAAAACCATGGCGCAGATGCAACGCTGGCGCGGCGGCGCAATGGGGGCCAAGGCGCAGATCATGCTTTACGGCTCCACCAACGCGCAGGAGATATTTAATAAATGTCAGCAGGAAATTACCCGTCTGGAACGAATATTCAGCCTTTACATCCCGGACTCCGCCATTTGCCGACTGAACCGGGCTGGTTTTCTGGATAATCCGGATATTGAATTTCTTGACTTGTTGTCCCGATGCCTGTCCTGTTATCAGATCACGGACGGGGCCTTTGATGTGACCATACAGCCCTTGTGGAAATTATATGCGGATCATTTTGCCGCGCCCAATGCGGACCCTGCCGGGCCGTCGGACGCCGCAATTGCACAGACATTGGAGCTGGTGGGGTCGGACAAAATCATCATGGACAGCCGCCACATATCCTTTACCCGCCCCGGCATGGGTATTTCCCTGAACGGTGTCGCGCAGGGCTATATCACGGACCGGGTGGTGGCCCTTCTGAAGGCAGAGGGATACCGTAATATTCTGGTTCATATGGGCGAGACCTATGCCATGGGGCATCACAGTGACGGGCGGCCCTGGACGGCGGGTATATCCTCGCCCCTGAAAGACCATCGGACGGTGTTGGAACTGACGCTGGATCATCAGGCCCTGGCCACCTCCGGCGGTTACGGCAGCCCTTTTTCTGATCAGAGCAAGCTCCATCATTTGCTAAATCCCAAAACCGGGCGCAGTGCGGATCATTACGGGGCGGTGTCGGTGGTGGCCCGCGATACAACTACGGCGGATATGCTCTCCACCGCCTTTTATGTGATGCCTTTTGAACGGGTAGCGCAAGTCTGGACCAGATATCCTCAGCTTGAACGGGCAATATTTGTTGACCCGGTCGGAAAAATCACCGATTTTAAAGGCTGATGTTATTTCAGTGAGAAATTTATGAGCGAATCATCTGCATCCGGTATGTTTTCAGCCTCCCTGTGGCACAGCCCCTTTCGGCCATTTTATCTGCTGGGGGTATTATATGGTCTTGGCGTGATGGGGGTCTGGGTGCTGGTGACAATCGGGGCTATAGATATTTCATTGCCGCTGCACAGCCTGTCCCTCTGGCATGGCCACGAAATGATCTTTGGTTTTTCCGGGGCGGTGGTGGCCGGATTTATCCTGACCGCCCTGCCGGGATGGGCCGGGACAGCGGAAATCCGGGGCGGGCGGCTGGCCTTTCTGGTATTGCTGTGGTTCTTGGGGCGTATCGCGGTTTATTCCGGCGGCATGATGTCACCCTATATGGTCATGCTGCTGGACAGCAGTCTGTATTTTGCGGCGACACTTATGGTATTGCCGGGGTTGCTGGCGGCGGAGAATAAGCTGTATCTGGCGCTGATCCCCATCTTGCTGATGCTGTGCCTTGGCAATGTGATTTTTCATGTGAGCCTTATGGACGGCGATCCGGTTCGGGCCTCATGGGGCATTCAGATTGGCCTGATGGCCATTGCGGCGAAATTCATTCTGGCCGGGGGATTTCTTGCCGCCACTTTTACTGGCAATGCCCTGCGTCAGAAAGGCGGCCCTGAGCTTACCATCAGCCCCCTGCTGGAATATATTTCGGCCCTGTCGCTGGTGCTGTTTATCTGGGCAGTTCTGTTTGATCTGCCGGATGGGCTGGCCGCCAGCTTTGCCTTCTTTATGGCAGCGGTTCAGATGGTGCGCCTTTTGCGTTGGCGAACATGGCTTATTTTCGATGCGCCCTTGGTGCTGATCATGCATCTGGCCTATATATGGTTTATCATTGCGGCGGTTTTATTTGGCCTGTCCAGGATTTTAGATACGGTTGGTTCTGATGTCTGGCTTCATGCTTTCACGGTCGGGGCGTTAAGCCTGATGATGCTGTCACTGATCACGCGGGTGGCCCTGCGCCATACAGGGCGGTCGCTGGTGCCGTCAAAGCTTATGCTCCTGTCCTTTGCCCTTGTGTTCGGTGTGGCGTTCCTGCGTGAGGCGATTGCCTGGGGCTTGCTACCTATGGACTGGCTACCGGTCACGGCGGTGATCTGGTGGCTGGCATTTGCTCTGTATTTTAGTCTTCACGGCTTGCTTATGATCCGGCCCAGCCTGCCCAAAAGACCGGGCCCAAAAGGACGCGCTTCGGAAAGGGTCTAGCGATTGCTACCGGGCAGCCATAACACATCATTGGCCCCATTGTTGTTCAGCACCCGGCTCATGACAAAGGCATGGTCGGACAGACGGTTCAGATAACGGATGACCACCGGGTTAATATCCTCCTTTTCGGCCACCTGTACCATCAGTCTTTCCGCGCGCCGGACAATGGTTCGGCATTGATGCAGGAAAGCCGCCGCCGCACTGCCGCCGGGCAGGACAAAGGATGATAACGGGGCCAGATTTTCATTCATCAGGTCGATTTCCTCCTCCAGTCGCGTGACCTGTGTGTCAATGATTCGCAGTTCATATTCAGCCTTCACCGATCCCGCTGGCGTTGATACATCGGCCCCGGCATCAAACAGGTCATTCTGAATACGGGCCAGCATATCATCATAGATGCCATCCGTATGCAGGCGGGCAAGGCCGTAAGCCGCATTGGCCTCGTCAATGGTGCCATAGGCTTCGATGCGCGGCGCATATTTGGGCTGGCGGCTGCCATCGGTCAGGGAAGTCTGGCCCTTGTCACCGCCACGCGTGTATATTCTGGTCAGTTTAACCATGGGCTATCCTCAGGTATAAAGAAGCAGATATAACACCACGAAAAGCAATGTTATGAATTGAGAGACAATTCTGGCCTGCATGAGCTTGTTGCCGAATTTCCGGTTGAACTTGCCGCCCATGCTCATGGTTGCGACCCCGAAAATTACGATACAGCCGGTAATAATAATACCGATAATGATCAGTATGAGAAGCCAGTTCATTTGAGTTTTTCCTTTTTGATCTATTTTTTATAGAACTTAAAGGGTTTTAGCCTAAATATCTACGGGATAGTTATAGGCCAATAGACGCTTTGGTAAAAAAACATTTACATTCTGGAAAAAATTCTTAAGCTGTCGCCAATTACGTTAACAGCTTTAATGATGGAAATAATATTAACGTGCAAAAGTGGTTGCCTGGTATATTGATGCTTATGATGGTCGTTCAGGCCGTGATAACTGTTGCCTATGTTCATCAGGCAGAGGCATCTGGTATTGAGTATGTGTCATTTGATCATAGTCATGAATTATCAGCGGACGCGGGGCAGACGACTTCTCAAAAATCCGACAAGCTCCCTATTGATGACTTTGGCTGTCATCATTGTTGCCATTGCACGGGCATTTTCCCCTACGAGAATAATGAAACGTTTAAGGCTGTATTGGCGGCGGATAAAATATTCGGTTATGACCCAAGCCTTCCCTCTACGCTTATCTCTCCCCATTTAAGACCTCCCATCGTCTGATCAAAATTTCACTGTTTAAGGTTTTTGCGTCGAAATGCGACGTTTGGCCTGTGTTTTTTTGATTACGAGGATAGGATTTAATGAATTTTCTCAAAATTACCGGTTTGGCTAATGTCAAACCAATGTCTGCCGTTGCAGATAAAATGAAATATATGTGCCTGCTTGGCCTGTGTCTGGCATTGTTGCCCGGCTCTTTGCTGGCCGAAGAATCAGATACATCATGGGGATTCTGGTTTCGCAGCCAGATAAACCAGCATCCCGACATCGTCGCCGCCCGGGAAAGGATGCAGGCCGAATTGTCCAGGGCCGACAGCCTTGACCAGCCGCTTTATAACCCGGAACTAGGCACAGAGTATGAGCGCGAGGGACGGGATAATAATTATCGCCTTGGCCTGAGCCAGACCATTGACTGGTGGGGCAAACGCGATCAACAGCGTCAGCAGGCCACCTTTGGCCGCAAAGCCGCCCGCCGTATCTTTGAACTCGCCCTGCAACAAAAATCAGCCGAGGCTTTGCAGGCCGTGGTGGATTGGAACGCGGCGCGCGCGCAGGCCGACCTTGCCCGCACGCAGGAGGAACAGTTGGGAACTTTATTCACGCTGGTCAAGGTGCGCGCGCAGTCGGGCGACCTGGGGCAGGTGGATGAGGAGTTGGCTTTCCTTGGACTGTCACAGAAGCTGAATGATGCGGCCCAAGCTCAGGCGCGCATGAGGCAGGCCGAGGCCCGCCTTGAGGAATTATTGCCCGACTGGTCCGTCCGGCGGAGCGATATTCCTGAAACGCTTTGGGCCAATGGCGACAGAGGCAATATGGATCAATGGGTGGAACAGCACCCCGCCGTGACCGCCGCCCGCGCCGAATGGGAAGTAACCAAGAAAATGGCTGATCTTGCCCGCCTGAGAGGCAAGGCAGAGCCTACGGTTGGCCTTAACGGCGGTAAAAGCAGTGGCAGTACGGTGGTTGGGGTGACCCTGTCCATCCCCCTGAATGTGCGCAATAATTTCAGCGCTCAGGCCCGTGCCGCCAGCCGCGAATCTTTTGCAGCCGAAGCCAGTTACCGGGCGGTTCAGCGCCGGCAACTGGCGGCGGTACGCGCCAGTACGGCAACATTGGAAGAATATGAGAAACGCTATCTGCGCTGGCAAACCCTTATGGAGGGCCGGGCGGAAAGCAGTGGCGATCTGTTGGAAAAGCAATGGCGCAGCGGGGACATGAGTACAACGGAATATCTGCTCAGCCTGCAACAGCGCACCCAAGGATTAATCGCGGGAATTGAATTGCATACGCAATATCAGCTGGCCCGAATTGAATGGCTTCTGCAAACCGGGCAAATGGAAAACGCCCTGATGCAAGTGAAGCAATAAAGAAAAATTGGATGACTATTATGAAACAGATTTTAAAAACCATACTCATTACCGGCTTTGTGACTGGCCTGGTCCCGTTCGGTGCCACGGCGCAGGAAGAACATAAAGAAGGTGAAGAAGGCGTTAAGCTGTCACCTGTACAAATGGAGCTGGCCAATATCAAGGTAACCCGCCTTGAAATGCAGACCATGAATTATCAAATCTATGCTCCCGGTGAAATTAAAGCCAATGGCTATACCAGTTATCAGGTATCGCCGCGCGTTGATTCGGTCGTTTTGCGCCGTCATGCGGCTTTGGGCGATCATGTGAAAAAGGGACAGGCTCTGGTAACCCTTTTCAGTGAAAGTGTCGCTGATGCGCAGGCCGCCTACAGTGTGCGCAAGGCTGAATGGAAACGGGTTCAGACAATGGGCCGCCAAGCTGTCGGGGACCGGCGTTATATTGCTGCCCAAAGCGAATTTGAGGCAGCGCACGGTCGGCTTCTGGCCTTTGGCCTGTCTGAATCTGCAATTCAGAAGTTATCCGGGAAAATGAAAAACCTCGGTGAATATACGCTGGTTGCAGAAACGTCGGGCGCGGTTCTGACTGACGATTTTCGTCAGGGGCAGCGTGTGCAGTCCGGGGAGCCTTTGATGGAGCTTGCTGATGAGCAGGAGTTATGGGTAGAGGCGCGTCTGGCACCGACTATCCAGCTCAGCCTGCCATCAGGAACACCGGCATTGATAAAGGTTGGCAATGCAACTTTCAACGCGAAAGTCTCTCAGGAAGCACATATCATTGATCAGCAAACCCGGACACGGGTGGTGCGCCTGCTGGTGAATAACAGGTCCCACCGCTTGCACCCCGGTATGTTTGCCGATGTCTATTTTACTTTTGCAACAGAAGAACCGGTGCTGGCCGTGCCGGAGGCCGCGCTCATTCGCAGTGCTGACGGTGACTGGGTGGTGTTTGTCGAAGATCACCCCGGGGAATTTAAAGGCGAAGAGGTCGAGCTGGGCCGTGCGCTTGGCAAATGGCGGGAAATCAAGGGTCTTGCCGTGGGAACAATGATTGTTGCTGAAGGCGCCTTTTTTGTAGCTTCCGAACTTGCCAAGGGCGATTTCGGCGGCGGTCACCATTAAATAACGGGAAAGATAATATCATGTTAAATCGTTTGATTGACTGGTCGGTTACCAACCGTTTGCTGGTGGTGCTTGCCTTGGTTGCGTTTACGGCAGCCGCTTTTTTTATTATTCCGCGCCTTAATCTGGATGCTTTTCCGGATGTAACCAACGTTCAGGTGGTCATTAATACCGAGGCACCGGGACTGGCTTCTGTAGAAGTGGAGCAGCTCATTACTTTTCCCATTGAGTCGGTGATGTATGCTTTACCCGATGTGGAGGAAGTAAGATCCATTTCCAAAACCGGACTGTCCGTCATTACGGTCGTCTTCAAGGAAGGAACGGATATTTATTTTGCCCGCCAGCTTGTGTTTGAAAGGTTGCAATCTGCGAAAGAATTAATACCCGGCGGGGTGGGGACGCCAGAAATTGGCCCGAATTCATCGGGTCTTGGACAGGTATATCAATATCTGTTGATTGCTGATGAAGGGGCAGGCTATGACACCATGGCCCTGCGTAGTCTCAATGACTGGGTGGTGAAGCTGTTACTGATGCCTGTGGACGGTGTTACCGAAGTCTTGTCCTTTGGCGGCGAGGTGCGGCAATACCAGGTTAATATTAATCCATCGCGTCTGTTGGCTTATGGCTTAAGTCAGGAAGATGTGGTGATGGCACTTGAAAATAACAACTCCAATGCGGGCGGTTGGTATATGAAACGGGGGCAGGAACAGCTTGTCATTCGCGGTGTCGGCTGGCTCAGTAATAATGAGCAGGGATTGAAAGAGCTTCGGCAAATTCCGCTAAAGACCGTCGCCGGTACTGTGGTCAGGGTTTCTGATGTAGCTGTTGTTGAGTTTGGCAGTGAAATTCGCCAGGGGGCCGTGACAATGACGCGCAAAATGGATAATGGTGAGATAGAAGCTCTGGGGGAGGTTGTTTCAGGTATTATTATGAAACGTATAGGGGCCAATACCAAAGTCACAATTGATGGTATCAATGACCGTATTCCCCTAATTCAGCAAGCCTTGCCCAAGGGCGTGCGCTTTGAGGTCATCTATGATCAGGCGGATTTGATTGAAAAGGCGGTGGAAACTGTCTCAAAAGCTTTGATTGAAGCTTTTATCTTCATTGTAATTGTCTTGGTTCTGTTTTTACTTAATGTACGTGCGGTGTTATTGGTTCTTCTTTCAATTCCTCTATCTGTTGGTATGGCCTTGACTGTTATGAGTTATTATGGAATGTCGGCTAATTTGATGTCGCTGGGCGGTCTTGCGGTTGCCATCGGCATGATGGTGGACGGGGCCGTGGTGATGATGGAAAATATCTTCAAGCATTTGAGCCATCCTGACCGGTTGCATGATAGGGAACATGCCAGGACACTGGCTCTTGATGATGACGACCCTTATGATGTGGCCAATGATACATCGGTGGGGCTTCGTATTCAGGAAGCCGCCCGTGAGGTCGCGAAACCGGTATTTTATGCGGTTACGATTATCATGGTGGTTTTTGCGCCTCTGTTCAGTCTGGAAGGTGTGGAAGGTAAGCTGTTCCAGCCCATGGCTATCAGCATCATGATCGCTATGGCGGCATCATTGCTGGTTTCCCTAATCGTGGTGCCGGCTCTCGCCAGCTATTTCTTTCAGCGGGGGGTTAAAGCGCGTATCAGTCCGATTGTGACTGTGCTGGAAAAACTTTATCGTTCTTTGTTAGGTAAAGCCATGACCCGTAAAGCTATGGTGCTGGGGGGGGCAGGGGCTCTGTTGGTTATGGCCCTGGTGCTGGTGCCTCGTTTAGGGACTGAATTTGTGCCGGAACTGGAGGAAGGCACGATAAATGTCAGGATTACGTTGGCACCCTCCACTAGCCTGGATACTGCTCTTGATGTGGCTCCGAAACTAGAAGCCATAATTATGGAATTTCCTGAGGTTACCTACGCGCTCAGTCGGATCGGTCGCGCGGAAATTGGCGGCGATCCGGAAGCGGTGAGCAATGTTGAAATTTATATTGGATTGTTGCCTATTGCAGAATGGACGAGTGCTAAAAACCGAAAAGACCTTCAAGTTCTGATGGGGGAAAAATTAAATCAATTTCCGGGTTTGCTGTTGAATTTCTCACAGCCCATTGCGACACGGATAGATGAAATATTATCCGGTGTTAAGGCACAATTGGCCATTAAGCTCTTTGGCCCTGATCTTGGTACGCTGGCCTTGAAAGGGCAAGCTATACAACAGGTGGTGCAAAGCATTGATGGTACGCGTGATGTTGCCATGGAACAGATAGCCGGAGAATCCCAACTGGTGATCCGCCCCAATCGCCAACAGCTGTCCCGCTATGGTCTCGCGGTCGGTGATGTGATGGAAGTGGTTCGTGATGGTCTGGGGGGACGCGCCGCCGGACAGATTATCAATGGTAATGAACGCTATGATATTTATGTACGCCTTGCCAAGAGCTTTCGTGGTAATCCGCAGGCCATTGCCGACCTCAGGCTTCAGTCACCCACGGGGGCGTGGGTGCGCCTTGGCGATGTGGCGGATATCACTATTGATTCCGGGCCGCCGCAAGTCAGGCGCGATGACGTGCAACGCCGTGTGGTCATTCAGGCCAATATCCAGGGCCGCGATATGGGCAGCGTTGTTGCAGATATTCGAAAGGGTATTGCGGAAAAGGTTGCCCTCCCCCCCGGCTATTCAGTGGATATTGGCGGCCAGTTTGAAAATCAGCAGCGCGCGCAGAAACGCCTGATGATTGTGGTGCCTTTGTCTATTGGCCTGATTGCATTGATCCTGTATTTCGCCTTCAGCTCTGTAGGGCAGGCAATCCTGATCCTGGTCAATCTTCCGCTGGCTATGATTGGCGGCATCTTTGCGCTGTTTATGTCCGGACAATATCTGTCGGTGCCAAGCTCGATTGGTTTTATCACCCTGTTCGGGGTAGCTGTGCTGAATGGTGTGGTGATGGTTGAAGCCATTAACCTGCGCCTTGAAAGTGGCAGAGAATCGATTTCCAATGCTGTTTTTGAAGGGGCGGTATCAAGGTTGCGTCCGGTTCTGATGACGGCCATTGTGGCGGCTCTGGGCCTGATCCCCATGATATTGTCAAATGGGGTTGGTTCTGAAATCCAGCGGCCATTGGCAACGGTGATTGTGGGCGGTCTGGTGACCTCTACCTTCCTGACACTCTTTGTTCTACCGGCTTTGTATGGCTGGTTTTCCAAAGGGAAAATTGCTGATATGCGATGATTTAATCGGCGCAGGCTTTGATAAGGCCTGCGCCATTTCCCCATAAACTTTGGGTCTATAGCAACAGTCTATACCCGGAGTTGATAGTAAAACCTCAACAACAGATTTATCTTGAGCTTAATGAGTTCAACAAATGACGAGGTTTTAAAATGAATATCTATTCCAAAGTTTCCATCATTACCGCTCTTATTCTGGCACCGGCTTTTTCTGTGCGAGCAGAAGTCGAATGCGATTCCGGTCCGAAATCCCAATGGATGACCAAGACATCCATCACCAAGACCTTGAAAGAAGAAGAGTATGAAATCAGAAAGGTTGAAGTAGAAGACGGCTGTTATGAGGTCTATGCCATGAAAGACGGCAAGAAGTATGAAATCTACATAAATCCGAAAAACGGCAAAATTGTCGATACCGAAGAAAAATAATTTTACTCTTGCACCCTGTCTCTTTACGAAAGGAATGGTCTTATGATGAAAGTCAAAACATGGGATATATTCATACGCATTTTTCACTGGTCAGTCGTTACGATTATCCTTGCGGACTTTACCTTTTTTGAGGAAGGCAGGGTGCATGAACTCTTGGGTTATATTCTGCTGGGTCTTTTGGGCTTGCGCCTGATTTGGGGGTTTGTCGGCACCAAATATGCCCGGTTTAAGGACTTTTTTCCGACACCGGCCCGAATAAAGAACCATCTGAATGAAATAGGGGGGGGTGAGAAAACGTCATATCCGGGTCATAACCCTATTGGAGCTCTGATGATTTTTAATCTGTATTTTTCCCTGTTGCTACTCTGTCTGTCGGGCTATCTATCCATAACGGATCGTTTCTGGGGCATTGAATGGGTCGAGGAACTGCATGAGTTTTTTGCCGGATATCTGTTGGCCAGTATCGCTTTACATGTGACGGGCGTTCTTTGGGAATCCCGGCGGTCCGGCATTAATTTGATTTCTGCAATGATTACTGGCATAAAGAAAGTCCCATAAATTCAGGACGTATCTTGTAAACATGTCGAAATCTGCCTTTAAGTTATGGCCGAAACCCTTTCCGTTTAAATCGCAGAGATTGACCACTTTATGGACCGGCATGATTTTATCAACGGTCAGCACGTTGTTTTTTGCCATGGATGTTTTTGGTGATATAGTTTTTGATCGTGAATTTCCCAATGAGAAAACCCACCATATTCTGGAACTGATCGTTGTGACCCTGTCCCTTGTGGCGTTTGTCTTTCATTTTCGGGAGTTAAAGCGGTTTTTCAAACATCACCATAAAATGGAAGATCAGGTTCGTGTGGCCTCCGGTGAATTTTCGCAGGTGATCAACGGGTTGTTTGCCGAATGGAAATTAACCCCGGCAGAGATGGATGTGGCCATCTTTCTGGTCAAGGGATTGAGCTTTTCAGAAATAGCAGAAGCGCGCAATGCCAAGGAAGGCACCGTCAAGGCACAAAGCAACGCCATATACCGTAAAGCCGGTGTTAAAGGCCGCCATGAATTGCTGGCCCTGTTTTTTGATGAATTGCTGTCGGATATTTCTATAGATACAGAATAGAACAGGCCGTGATGAAACATTCTCATCACGGCCTGCCTGATTTAATTTATGCGTCCAGCTTTATTTTCTTCAGGCCGGATTTGCGCCACAGGTAATAAACCGGGGGCAGGACAAGCAGGGTCAGAAGGACCGCACTGACCATGCCGCCAACCATGGGGGCAGCGATACGGCTCATGACTTCCGAACCGGTGCCGGTGCCGTATAAGATCGGTAGCAGTCCGACAATGATCGCCGCTGCCGCCATCATCAGGGGACGTACCCGCAGGCCCGCCCCGTGCAGAACGACTTGAAGCAGGCTGTCGTTATCGGGCAAAGTGCCTTTTTCCTTACTGTCGGCGATCATTTCGTCGTAAGCCTGATCAAGGTAAACCAGCATAATCACGCCAATTTCCACCGCAACACCGGCAAGGGCGATAAAGCCGACCCCAACCGCAACGGAGAAGTTAAACCCTTGCAGATACATCAACCAGATACTGCCCGCCATGGCCAGGGGTAACGTCCCCATAATAATAGCCACTTCGGCGAAGTTCCGGAAATTGATGAACAGCAACAAAATGATGATCACCAGCGCAATGGGCACCACAAAGGCCAGTTTTTCCTTGGCACGAACCATATATTCATATTGTCCGGACCAGCCGACGGAATAACCAGAGGGTAGATCGAGCTGCTCCTTGACGGCTTTTTGTGCCGCCACCACATAGGTGCCGATGTCAATACCTTCAATATCGATATAGGTCCAGCCGTTCAGGCGGGCGTTTTCGCTTTTAATGGCCGGTGGGCCATCTTCCACAAATACGTCTGCCACATCAGAAAGGGTGATACGCAGTCCAGCCGATGTTACGATTGGCAGCAGAGATAATTTCTCCGGTGAACTCCTGTAATCTTGCGGATACCTGAGGTTAACAGGGTAACGTTCCAACCCTTCGACGGTTTGCGTAACATTCATACCGCCAATAGCCGTGGCAACAACCTGTTGAATATCGTCAATATTAAGGCCGTATCTTGCGGCTTTTTCACGGTTGATATTTACTTTTAGATATCGACCGCCGGCAACACGCTCGGAATAAACCGATGTGGTACCTGGTACTTTCTCAAGTATTTCCTCAAGTCGTTTTCCGATGTTCTCAATCACTTTCAGATCCGGCCCGGCAACCTTAATGCCGACCGGGGTCTTAATTCCGGTTGCCAGCATGTCAATACGGGTCTTGATCGGCATCACCCAGGCGTTGGTGGTTCCGGGCATCTTAACCAAAGCATCAAATTCTTTGATCAGCTTGTCCAGCGTCATGCCTTCGCGCCATTCCTCATGAGGTTTGAGCTGAATGAAGGTTTCAATCATGGTTAGCGGCGCAGGGTCGGTTGCAGTATCGGACCGTCCGACCTTGCCAAAGACGCTTTTCACCTCTGGCACGGTATAGATCAGCTTATCCGTGGTTTGAATAAGCTTCCGGGCCTCACCAATGGAGATGCCGGGATAAGTTGTCGGCATATACATCAGATCACCTTCATCCAGCGGCGGGATAAACTCGCTGCCGATTTTATCCAGTGGCCAGACCCCAATGACCAGTACGCCGACAGCTGCCAGAAGGGTTGCCTTCGGAAATTTCAAGACAGTTCTGAGAGCGGGCATATAGATGGCTGTTAACATCCGGTTGATGGGGTTTTTATGCTCGGGTATTATTTTACCACGAATGAAATATCCCATGAGGACCGGTATCAGCGTAATCGCCAGAATGGCCGCAGCCGCCATGGCATAGGTCTTGGTAAAGGCGAGGGGGGAGAACATGCGCCCTTCCTGCGCTTCCAGTGTGAAGACCGGTATGAAGCTGATGGTAATAATCAGCAGGCTGAAAAACAGCGCCGGCCCCACCTCAACGGCCGCTTTTGTGACAACTTGCCATCGATTTTCGTTGGTAAGCGGCGTCTCCTCCATATGCTTATGCATATTTTCGATCATCACAATCGCCCCCGGGAGCATGGCCCCGATGGCAATGGCGATACCACCAAGCGACATGATGTTGGCGTTCAAACCTTGCAGGTTCATAACGATAAAGGCCATGAGAATGCCAATAGGCAGGCTGATAATCGCGACGAATGCCGATCGAAAATGAAACAGGAATACGATACAGACCAACGTAACGATGGCAAATTCCTCGAGAAGTTTAATTCCGAGATTTTTCACCGCCCGTTCAATCAGGGCGCTACGGTCATAAACCGGCACTACCTCAACACCGTCAGGCAGGCCTTTTTTCAGCTCTTCCAGCTTGGCTTTGACCCCATCAATAACATTTTGGGCATTTTCTCCAAAGCGCATGACAATAATGCCGCCAACCACTTCGCCTTCGCCGTTAAGTTCGGCAACCCCCCGGCGCATTTGCGGGCCAACGTCAATATCGGCTATATCTTCCAGCAATAGTGGCGTTCCGTTTTTATTGACCCCCAGCGGGATGCTTTTCAAGTCTTCGACACTTTGCAGATAGCCACTGACCCGCACCATATATTCCGCTTCGGCCATTTCGACCACGGAGGCCCCGATTTCCTTGTTGCCATGCTGGATGGCCGTCTGAATAAGAGACAGCGGAATGCCGTATGCCCGTAGTTTTTCAGGGTTTACTTTAACCTGATATTGCTTGACCATGCCGCCCAAGGCCGCGACCTCGGATACGCCGGGGACGGTTTGCAGTTCAAATTTTAAAAACCAGTCCTGAAGGCTGCGCATTTTACTGATGTCATTCTGTCCGGTTTTATCCACCAGAGCATAGATGTAAACCCAGCCAACGCCGGTGGCATCCGGTCCCAATTGCGGTTTGGCATTCGCGGGTAATGACGGGGCCACCTGACTGAGATATTCCAGCACCCGGCTTCGCGCCCAGTAAAGGTCGGTTTTCTCATCAAAGATGATGTAAACATAGCTGTCGCCAAAGAAGGAATAACCCCGGACGATTTCCGCGCCGGGCACTGACAACATGGCGGTTGTCAGGGGGTATGTGACTTGGTCCTCTACCACTTGCGGGGCTTGCCCGGGATAGGAGGTCTTAATGATAACCTGAACGTCGGATAGATCCGGCAAGGCATCAATAGGGGTATTTTTTACCGCGACCAGCCCCATGATGATCAACATCAGGGTACCCAGTAAAATAAAAAACCGGTTGCCTATCGACCAGCGAATAATTGATTCAATCATTTTTCTTTTCCTTACTCGCTATACTCATTATTTTTATCGCCCATAATCATATAGGTCATTGCTTCAGGCTTGACGGGCTTCATAGACTCATGATCCATTTTATGGTTCATACGTTTGAAATCCGAAGTCTTGCTGGATTCTGAATCAAGCAGGAACTGGGCGGATGAGACAACACGGGTGCCCACATCAAGACCGGCCAGAATTTCCGTATATTCATCATCCAGACGGCCTATTTTGACTTTAACGGATTTGAAACGTCCTTCCCCGAGTGCCAGTACCACGCGGTCCATGCTACCAGAGCGGATCACGGCTTCGCTTGGAACCACAAGGCTGGTATCAGAACTTTGGGAGTGGATGATGACCTGGGCAAACATATTTGGTTTCAGGGCATCATTTTCATTGTCGAACCGCAACCGTACGCGCAGGGTGCGGGTTTTGGTATCCAGCGTCGGATAGATATAATCCACTTTGCCCAGCCAGTCTTTCCCGGGCAGGAAGTCAAGGGTCATGGTCACAGGCTGTCCAACAGAAACCTGCGCCGCCTGGCGTTCAAAAATTTCGGCTTCCACCCATACCTGTTTAAGGGTTCCGATGGACATCAGATTGGTTCCGGGCTTGATATAGTTTCCTTCCCGAATAGCCAGATTATCCAACACACCACTTTGCGGCGCATACATGGTTATTCTTTGCAGGACTTCTCTGGTTTTTTTTAACCGGTTGATCGCAGACTGAGGCATCCTGAGCGTTTCCAGCCGGTATTCAGCAGCTTTGATCAGACGTTTGTTCTTTCGGTCGGTGGCCAGAATCCATTCTTCCTGGGCATTGACCAGTTCAGGGGAATATATGTCATACAGGGGCTGTCCCTTTTGAACGGTGTTGCCGGCGGCTTTTACATAAAGCTTTTCTACCCAGCCAGATACACGGGGATGAATATTGACCAGTTGATCTTCATCATACTTTACAAATCCCACCGTTTTAATGGACATATGCAATTCTCTGTTCTCGGCAACGGCTGTTCTGACACCCAGATTATTGATCACATCGGGGTTTACTCTTATGGTGCCCGGCCCGCTGTCTGCGCCGCCGCCGCCATCCGCATAAACCGGAATCAGTTTCATTCCCATGGGGGACATTCCCGGCTTGTCCCGTTTGTAATCCGGGCTCATGGGGCCAACCCAATATAATATCTTTCTTTCGCTACTGCTGGCAGCTTTGCTCGGTGTATCCTCGGCGGATTGAAGCATAGTGCTATATGTTACGACTGAAATTATAGAACCGAAAACGGCTCCTATAATCAATGGCTTTATCATGCTGGATTTGTTCGTCATGTTATTTCTCCTGGTGACTATCCGATGATTTGTTCGGAATTGGTCATAAATAAATAATTCAGTTGAAGGATGGTTTTTTGCCGTCCCACTTCGATACTCAGGGCGTCTACTTCCGCATTCATCTCGGCGATGCGGGCGCGCATGACTTCGGCAAAATCGCCGTCATCGTTGGTATATGCGGTTAAGGATGCTTCCGCCTGTTCAGACATCTGGGGCAACAGGCGCTTGCGGTAAAGTTCATGGCGTTCATTTAATCTGAGCAGCTGTGCTTTTGCTGTTTCGAAGGACGCCATTAATTTCCTGAGAAGCAACCATTTTTGGGTCTTTACCGCCGATGTCCTTGACTTGGCCGACATGACTTTCTTGTCCTGACGGTTGGCGGTGAACAGGGGAACGCTGAAAGTTACCCCGACGGAAAACAGATCTGATCTGTCTCTGCCCGTACGGTCACTGGCGCGGTAGCCATAGCCCGCATTAACGCCCCACTTTGGTTTGTATTGTTGCTTTTCAAACTCGATACCGGCCTTGCTGGCTTTGATCTTCTGTTCAATGGCCTGGACCGCCGGATGAGATTCCATCTTTTCATACAGGATGTCCTGACTGGTCAGGGCCGGGGAGGTATATAGTTCCGGGTTAAGTAGTTTGATATCGGGTAATTTCCGAGCCAGCATGAAGGCACTGTTTCCACGGTCCTCACTTTGCCCGTTTTCCATATATTTATCCTGAAAATAACCATTCAACCATTCGGAAAGCCGTTCCTGAAACATCTCCCGCCTTTGGTGCAGGATTGTCAGACGGTCATCCAGCCGAGTCAGTTCAAGCTGCGCCCGAACAATGTCCTGTTGCCGGGTTTTACCAAGAGCGGTTGAATAGCTGGCCTCGGCAATATCCACCAACTGTTGAAACATAGGGATGTTCTTTTCAATGATGGTAATGCTTTCCTGGGCATTATAGGCGTTCAGCCACAGCTGGCCTACGGTAACGGAGACTTTTGCCTTGCGGTCTTCCCGTTGATAGGGGAACTGGCTGCCTTTGAGTTCAAGTTGTTGTCTCTTGATGGCGAGGCTGTCACCGGCGGGAAACATTTGCGATATGCCAATCTTGGCATTGGTCATACCCTCCTGACCAAAGCTGAAGCTGTCAGCGGCCAGATTTGCGATACCAATGGAAACATTGGGGTCGGGCAGGGAACCGGCGGCTATGCTCATGGATTCGATGGCATCCTGGGAATGTTTGTTACCCACAAGCCACGGGTCTTTTTCCTTGGCGGCCTCAATAGCTATTTCCATGCCGATAATTTTATCAGCAGAATTTATCTGGTCAGCGGCCTGCGCTGACATAATGCTTAAGACCAGAAAAGCCTGTCCCAAGTATAATCGGGACCGGAATATTGGCCTGAGGTGTATCATCAGATTTTTCATCAATATTGTTCCTCTTGGGTTTTGATATGAGCGTAAACTTCACTTGAACCGTCATCTTTAAGTAACAGGACATTAAAGGGGGTGAAGGGGCTTCCTTCCATGCCGGCACTGCCGCCGGGCATGCCGGGTGCTGATAGGCCAATAGCGTTCTCTGGTTTTTCTTTTAAAAACTTTTGAACATATTTCGCCGGGACATGGCCCTCAAAGACAAAGCCGTCTTTGGAAATGGCGGTATGACAGGATTGATATTGTGGCAGGATGCCCTTTTCCCTTTTCAGGTCTGACAGGTCATCCATATTATGGGCGGTGGCTTTAAAGCCATTTTTTTCAATATGCGCAATCCATTTCTCGCAACAGCCGCAGTAGGGTGATTTATAAACATCCATAGAAGGCATGGTGGATTGTTGAGGCGTGGCATGCTGTCCATCATTCCCGGCATGGGAATAAGCGGTTAAAAATATGGTTGCAAAGACGGCGAACAGCCCTTTGGCTATTTGTTTAGGAAAAAACATATAATGCTCCCTGTATATTTATGGGGATCTATTTCAAATGAATAGATCGGTGTATTAACTGGATTGGGTGGTGAGAATGTGGGCCTGTCTCATCAAATAACAATTTGAATTTAGTCCGAAGACATTATGGCAGACGGATTCGCCCTGCTTATTCAGGCAATTGGTGGGCGAAACAGAGTAGATGGGGGATGGCTTACCACCAAAAACGGTCGGGCGCCATTTTCCTGAAACGTAAGCTCTGCCCAATCATTTTGGGGAGAGCTGAATAATATTGCAGAAACCAGATTGCCGACAGGGCAACCGCAATCTTCCAGACAACATTCTGAACTATCCATATCAGCCAGCAGGTTATAGGAGCCCATGTCATCAATGGAACATTCAGGATGTTCGGTTGAGGCTGTATCATCAATGGCGACGGATATTTCAGTATCCATCTGGCAAGACATCGCGTCGGCAGTGGCTGTCTGGCCGACGAAGACCAGAAGCACTAACAGAACCGCAATAATTTTGCCTTTAATATATGACATTAGAATAGCTCATCATTAATCACCGTCAGGTATTACAGATAATATCGAAAAGTTCAACATTATTTTGCACGGAAAAAGACATATTTGAT
>UOED01000086.1_pt1:0-27500 | contig 29535 bp, 24 predicted proteins | sample 1990161 | NCBI WGS metagenome assembly UOED01 (sample SAMEA4728526, study PRJEB27164) | hydrothermal vent metagenome | biome: marine basaltic hydrothermal vent biome; feature: marine hydrothermal vent; material: mineral | place: Pacific Ocean | collected 2011-06-14/2011-07-23 | depth 1741 m | reverse complement strand
CGGCCATGCGTTGTTTCACCACATCCCCGATACTGATCACCCCAACGATGTTACCTTCATCGAGTACAGGCAAATGGCGGATGCGTTTGCTGGTCATCTGCTCCATAACTTTTTTCATGTCATCATCAGGTGAGCAGGTATAAACGCCCTCGGTCATAAAGTCGGAAACCTTGCCACTCAGGATACTGCCCCCATGTTTGGCAACGGCAATGATGATATCGCGTTCCGATAGAACGCCGCACATCTGGCCCTCGCTCTTACAGACCAGAACGGCCCCGATCTTGTTTTCCCGCAAGGTCTTTGCCACTTCAAGCAGGCTGTTATCCGGTGAAACGGATATAATCTGATGACCCTTATACTGAAGAACATTTTTGACGTACATGTGACCTCCTGTCGGTTGATAAAAAGCTTGCCCAAATAATTATATACGAAAATACGCCGCCAGACGACAAAAAAGACAAATGAGACAAGGTGATATGGCTTTTATTCCTGAAAAACTGACAAATGCCTTGTTTTTGGCGGAAAAACATCAGAAAACAAATGTCATGACAAAAACAGCCAGCTTCATATTCAAATCCTGTCGGTTTGAACCAGAAAGCCAAACGGTTTCTCTGGATTACGCCTATTCATCGGGGCAGGCCTTTACCGAGGTTATAAAATTTCCCGGCGCAAAGATGGTTTTCTCGCCTGAGGAACTGGTGGCTCTGGAAAAGCTGTTAAATGTCCTGCATCTGGCCGCAGGGATCAGCTATTACAAGGCTTTTTGTCCGACAAAAATAGTTATAGAAAATCAGGAATTAAGTGCCGCCGAAGCAGATTTTTTCTATAAATTCTACCTGTTGGGGCTGGGCGAGTTTTCTGTGGAGAATGACCTTGACCTGCGCGACGTCATCAATTTCCCAATATCCAGAGACACAACACCAACGCCTAGTACCTTGCCCCTGCCCCGGAAAAATGTGGTGCCCATAGGGGGCGGCAAGGATTCTCTGGTCAGTCTGGAGATTTTAAAACAATCCGGACAAGGCTTCAGGCCCATTGCCATCAATGCCGGGCCGCCCATTCTGAACGTGATTAAAAAAGCGGACTGTGCGGCCCCGATCCTGATCAGCCGCAAAATTGACCCGGCCCTGTTCCTGCTTAATGAACAGGGGGCCTATAACGGTCATGTGCCGATCACAGGTATTCTGTCGTTTATTATGGCTTTTGCCTCTATCCTTTATGGCTATGATACGGTGGTCATGTCCAATGAGCAGTCGGCCAATGAAGGCAATATGATGCGTAATGGCATTGCCGTAAATCACCAATATAGTAAATCCCTTGAGTTTGAGCAGGATTTCAGCCGCTTTATTTCGGATAATATCCTGAGCGGCTTCCGCTATTTCTCGCTTTTACGGCCCCTGTCTGAAAGCGGGATTGCGGCGCTCTTTGCTCGCCTGGATAAATATTTTTCCAGCTTCCGAAGCTGTAACCGTAATTTTCACATTGCAGAGGGCCAGCGGCGCTATGGCTGGTGCTGTGATTGCCCGAAATGCCGTTTTGTCTATCTGGCCCTTGCCCCCTTCATCGGAAAGCCCCGGATGATCAAAATTTTCGGCCATGATATGCTGAATGACGAAACGCAGGAAGAGGGCTTTCGGGAGCTTCTGGGTCTGAAAGGACATAAACCCTTTGAATGTGTGGGCGAGATTGGTGAATGTCGTATTTTGCTGAAAAGCCTGTCCCTCATGCCGGAATGGCAGGATGATACTATCATTACCCGCCTTGGGCCGGAGATTGCGGAAGCGGGATTAAGCCTGCCCGACCTGACTGCCGCATCATTGACCAAACATCCGGACCATAATCTGCCCGCTGAATTTGAAAGGCTGCTTGACGATGCTATCGGACTTTGAGCATAAAAAAGTCGCCATATGGGGGCTGGGCAAGGAAGGTCTGGAAAGCTACCGTGTTTTCAGGGCAGCGTTCCCCACAAAACCACTTGTCCTGATTAATCGGACACAGGATTTTACCGATAAATATTGTAGCTTCCTGTTGGAAGATGAGGTCAAAGACCATCTTCAGGACATGGATGTGGTGATCAAATCACCGGGCATCAGCCTCTATCACCCCCTTTGTGATGTCTTCAGACACCATAAAATCACCCTCACCTCGGCCACAAATATCTGGTTTGGCCAAAAACGCAGCGGGACGGTCATTGCGGTCACAGGCAGCAACGGCAAAAGCACCACCTGTGCCCTGCTCACCCATATCCTGAGCGGGCTCGGGATGACAGTTGAAATGGGCGGCAATATCGGCACGCCCCTGTTCAGCCTTGGGACGGAGGCTGACTATTATGTGGTGGAGCTAAGCAGTTATCAGACCGCCGACCTTGATCACGCGCCGGATATTGCGGTGCTGCTCAATCTGTTCCCGGAGCATATTCAGTGGCATAAAAGCCATGAGCAATATTTTGCCGACAAGATCCATCTCATCAGAACTGGCGCGCCGGTCAATATTTTGAACCGCACAGACCCCCTGACCCGGGATATTGTCACGCCCATTCCAAAGGAAACACTGTGGTTCAATGACCCCGCCGCCGTGCATATCAAGGGGGATTCCATCCTGTGTGCGGATATAACATTGGGGCAGGTCATGGATGTGACATTGCCGGGCCGTCATAATCTGGAAAATATATGTGCCGCCCTTACCGTTTGCCGGGAATTGGAGCTGGACCTCAAGGCCTGTTTCAAACTGGCGGCGACATATGCGGGGCTTGTTCATCGTCTGGAAAATGTCGGGACCATCGGCGGCATCCGCTATATCAATGACAGCATTTCCACCACACCGGAAGCCACCATCGCCGCCCTGAAAAGCTTTGAGGGCTATGCGATGACGCTGATCGCGGGCGGAGAAGACCGGCAGCAGGATTATGGGGAACTGGCGCGCTATATAACGGCACATCCGGATATAAAGATTATCACAGCCTATAGCACCGGGCCGCGTATTGCAAAAGCCCTTGGGGACAGGGCGAGCCTGTCAGTGCGCAACCTGAAAGACGCCGTGGGGCAAGCCCGGAAGATCACGCCGAAAGGGGGCATCATCCTGCTCAGCCCGGCGGCCCCGAGCTATGACGCTTTCAAGAATTTTGAAATGCGCGGCGATAATTTTAAAAATCTGGTCAAAAGCCACCCATAGGATTTAGCGACAAAAATGCTGCGTCATAAATTCTTCACTTGATTTATTTCTATAATTCTGGAAATATAGAAATATGAGAGAAAGTACAGATATAAAAACAACCGTCACCATGTTATCCGCCCTTGCGCAGGAGACACGACTCGCCCTGTTTCGCCTTTTGGTCAAACAGGGACCGGACGGTTTGAATGCGGGGGATATTGCCCGGCGGCTGAATATTCCCAATTCCACTTTATCCTATCACCTGAGCGAACTTGAACAGGCAGGACTGATAACCGCCACTAAAAAACAGCGCCAGATGATTTATGCCCCCAATCTGGTTCAACTGGATAATTTCCTGTCCTTTTTGATTGAGGATTGCTGTCAGGGCAGCGGTGATAGCTGTTTTTCTTTTCAAAATTCCCCTTGCGAGACATAGGAAAAAAAATATGCCCCTCAGAATTGCCATTAATGGTTTTGGCCGCATGGGCCGTCTTGTGCTGCGGGCCGCCTTTGACCAGCCGGAACTGAAATTTGTCCTGATTAACGAGCCATCCGGCACGGCGGAGATGGCGGCGCATCTTCTGGAATTTGACAGTATTCACGGACGCTGGCACCGGGACATCACCCATGATAATGACGGCCTGTCCATTGACGGCCATGCCATTCCCGTAAGCCATGCGAAAACCCTTGATGACCTTGACCTGACCAATATTGATCTGGTTCTGGAATGCAGCGGGGCCTATCGCACCATGGATCAGCTCGGCACATATCTGACCAAGGGGGTTCAAAAGGTGATAGTCGCCGCGCCGGTGAAGGATGGCGCGCTGAATATTGTCATGGGCGTGAATGACCATCTCTATGATCCGGCGGTCCATCATATTGTCACCAATGCCTCCTGCACCACAAATTGTCTGGCCCCGGTGGTCAAGGTAATCCATGAGAAACTGGGCCTGAGGCACGGTGTGATCACCACCATCCATGATGTGACCAATACGCAGGTGGTGGTCGATGCCCCCCATAAGGATTTGCGGCGCGCGCGCTCGGCCCTGACCTCGCTGATCCCTACCAGCACCGGGTCGGCCACGGCCATCACCCTCATTTACCCGGAACTGAAAGGCAAGTTGAACGGCATTGCGGTCCGGGTGCCCCTGCTCAATGCGTCCCTGACCGATTGCGTGTTTGAGGTTAGCCGAGAAACCACGGTTCAGGAAGTGAACGCCCTGTTTGCCGAGGCCTCGGAAACTACCCTCAAGGGCATTCTGGGCTATGAGGTCCGCCCATTGGTATCGGTGGATTACACCGATGATCCCCGCTCTGCCATCATTGACGGGCCGTCAACCATGGTGGTGGACGGCACACAGGTAAAAATTCTGGCCTGGTATGACAATGAATGGGGCTATGTCTGTCGCATGACGGAGCTTGCCCTGAAAATCGCAGAAACCCTGTAGCATGACCCGTCAACGTCAGGACATCACCCAATATGCACTGGTGACGGCGGCCTATTGGGGCTTTACCCTGACGGACGGGGCCTTACGGATGCTGGTCCTGCTGCATTTCCATACTTTGGGTTATAGCCCCCTGCAACTGGCGTCCCTGTTCCTGCTTTATGAGATATTTGGTGTCGTAACCAATATCATTGGCGGCTGGCTGGGCAGCCGGGTCGGGCTGAATAAAACCCTTATCCTTGGGCTTATGCTACAGGTCATCGCCGTCATGGCCCTGTCTTTTCTTGGGGCCGACTGGTCCCTCAGCCTTGCGGTTCCATTTGTGGTGGCGGTACAGGGGCTGTCCGGCATTGCCAAAGACCTGACCAAGATGAGTGCAAAAAGTTCCCTGAAACTGATCGTGCCGGAAGGCCAGAGTTCCACCCTGTTTAAATGGGTCGCCCTGTTGACCGGATCAAAAAATACCCTGAAAGGCATTGGTTTCTTTCTGGGTGGGGTGATGCTTTCACTCATGGGCTTTACGGCGGCCTTATGGGCCATGGCCGGGCTTCTGATCCTGATCATCATTCCGGCCCTGATCTTTCTGACCCCGGCACTTGGTAAAAGCCCGCAGAAGACCCGCTTCCGCGAGATTTTATCGAAAAGCAGGTCCATAAACCTGCTGTCCGCCGCCCGGTTTTTTCTGTTCGGGGCCCGTGATATATGGTTCGTGGTCGCCCTGCCCCTGTTCCTCTATGAGAATATTGGGCTGAGCTTTGCACAGGTGGGCGGCCTGATGGCTCTGTGGGTCATATGCTATGGTTGCGTACAGTCCGCCGCCCCCATGATCATTAAAAAGTCACCGGATGGCCGTAGCCGGGAAGTGGCGGAAAACAAACGCTGGATTTTTGCCCTGGCCCTGATACCTTTCGGGATTGCGGTTGCCTTGAGATCAGGACTATCCCCGGACTATTCACTTTTGGTCGGATTGTCCATATTTGGCATTATATTTGCCCTTAATTCCGCCCTCCATTCCTACCTTATTCTGGCTTTCACCCATAACGATCATGTGGCGACCACCGTGGGGTTTTACTATTCCGCCAATGCGGGCGGTCGGCTGGCGGGGACGCTTCTGTCGGGGCTGATCTATCAATATGGTGGACTTGCGGCCTGCTTGACTGGGTCCGGCGTCATGTTGGTATTTGCCTTTATCTTAAGCCTGTTCATTCCCGCCCGTGAAACTTAAAACAGTCGTTTTAAGTTTCTTTTTGCGGGACTTTGTGGCACAATCCGGGTGAATATAACGGGAGGCTTAAATACATGCTTGGACTCATGCAGGATCGGCCCTTGCTGATCACCACCATAATGGAATATGCGGCACATTATCATCGCGACTGTGAGGTCGTGACCAAAGCGGTGGAGGGCGGCATCCACAGAACCACATATGGTGAGGTCGCCAAAAGATCTGCCAAGCTCGCCCATGCGCTCACAAAACTGGGCATCCGCTACGGCGACTGTATCAGCACATTGGCCTGGAATACCTATCGTCATCTGGAACTTTATATGGCCGTGCCCTGTATGGGGTCGGTGTTGAATACGGTAAATCCGCGCCTGTTCCCGGAACAGATCACATATATCCTGAACCATTCCGAGGCAAAAATTCTCTTTCTGGATATAACCTTTGTGACGCAGGTGGAAAAGCTGGCCGATACGCTGTCCCATATAGAGCATATCGTTATCATGACCGACCGGGCCCATATGCCAGAGACATCCCTAAAGAATGTAATCTGTTACGAAGATTTTATCGCGCCGGAAGATGAAAATTTCGACTGGCCGGAGTTTGATGAGAATACGGCGGCGGGACTATGTTATACATCCGGCACAACAGGTGAGCCGAAGGGTGCGCTCTATAGCCACCGCAGTACGGTTCTTCATACCATTAGCTCCTGTTCCAAGGACAGCCTTGGCATATCAAAGGTTGATGTGGTTTTCCCCATTGTACCCATGTTTCACGTCAATGCCTGGGGCACACCCCATGCCGCCGTTATGACCGGAAGCAAGCTCGTCCTGCCGGGCGCGGATATGACCGGCGAGAATTTCTATAACCTGATCAAGGATGAGGGATGCACCATATCTCTGGGCGTGCCCACTATCTGGCTTGCCCTGTTGCAATATGTCAAGACGCTGGAAAATGCGGATTTAACCAGCCTGCCCATTAAACATTTTGTCATTGGCGGCGCGGCGGCAGCCCCCAGCCTGATCAAGGATATGGAAGAAACCTTTGGCGCAGATGTCATTCACGCCTGGGGCATGACGGAAACCAGCCCGCTTGGCTCGGTCAATCGGCCACTGGCGAAACATGCTCATCTGCCCAATGCCGAAAAAATGGCCTTTAAAACCAAACAGGGCCGCCCGCCTTATGGCATTGAAATGAAGATTGTTGATGATGACGGTAACAAATTGCCCCATGACGGGGTGGCCTTTGGCCGCCTTATGGTTCGCGGGCCGTGGGTTGCCAAGGCCTATTTCAAACAGCCGGGCCTGAATATTCTGGATGAGGACGGTTATTTTGATACCGGCGATGTGTCCACATTGGATGAGGACGGTTATATGACCATCGTGGACCGGTCAAAGGATGTGATAAAGTCCGGCGGTGAATGGATTTCCTCAATTGATCTGGAAAATGTGGCCCTTGGTCATCCTGAGGTGGGACAAGCCGCCGTTATCGGCATTTTTCATCCCAAATGGCAGGAAAGACCCTTGCTGATCATTCTGGCCAACCCCGGCACATCACCCACCAGGGAAAGTATTCTTGACTATCTGGACGGCAAGATCGCCAAATGGTGGACGCCCGATGATGTGGTCTTCATCGATGAAATGCCTCATACCGCCACCGGGAAAATTCAGAAACGCGACCTGCGTGATATGTTCAAGGATTTTAAATTCTCAGAATAATTTCTTCGGCTGAAAGAAAGTTGACAGGAACCGGACCAGAAACAAACCATAAGCCACAATCCACAGACCGCCGGCACTGTCCAGTATGCCGGCGTAACTGTCCGGCAATATCAGGGGCAGGATAACCCGGCTTACAGCCGCCAGATTAATACACAGGAAGATAACCGTCAGGATTTTTTCATTATTCAGCGGCAACCCGGAATGGCCAAGGGTGGCCCGTGACATGACCCCTAATGTCAATGACCCCACTGCCCCGACCGTAAAGGCATGCACAGCATAGCTGATGGGCGCGGCCCCGGTAAAGCTGAAATAAGCCATCAGCAGAAACCCCACCGGAATCCAGAAATAACCCATATGCAGGATGAACAGCAAGGGATCATGGGCCACTTTCCAGCCTTTCCAGCTTAAAGACCGCACCAAGGTCACCCCGCCCGCAAAGGCAGAAATGCCGCCAATGACCATATCCCCGGCATTGAACAGAAAAGCCACGGCTAGGCCAGATATAGACAAGGCTGACAGGGGCAGGAGAACAGCAGGCGTTGATGTTACAAGGGCCGGATATTTGCCCTTGGTAAAGTTGGGAATGATGCGCCCGCCGATCACATTCATCAAAAAGACAATAAACAAAACCGCCGCCAAGAATATCTGCCGCACCTCAATATGCAGAATATCATACGCTGCCAGATGGCTGGCAATATTCAAGGCGGCAAACAGCAACAGCACCACGGGCAAAAAATAATTCCGCTTGTTCTTGCTGCCCAACAAGGCAGAAACAATTCCCCAAATAGCAAGGGGCAGGAAAATACCATCCAGAATAACCGGCACCCAAAGAGGCAGCAAGTCGCTGAAAAACACACTCAGCCGCCCCAATATCCAGATCAGCCCAAGCCCGGCCAGCGCCGCGCCCGTGGGCGTTGGCCGCCCGGTCCAGTTGGGCACGGCAGTATAGAGAAAGCCCACAATCACGGCGACCACAGTGCCGAAAATCATTTCATGCTGATGCCAGCTCGCCGGGGCAAAGCGGGACGGCAGATAATCCACCATCCCCGTCACCAGAAAAACCCAATAGCCGAGAATCAATACTGCCGAAAGGCCGGCAAGCGGGAAAAACACCCGGTAGCCCGCTGAGAAAAGAACGATGGAAGGGGATTTGGTCATGGGGAACTCTATGGTCATTAAGGATGGCTGGATAATAATCCTGTTTTAATCCCCAAAGCAAGCCATATAATCGACATAATCCCCTCGCCAAATAATCACAGCAACTTGCCCTCTACCAGACGGCACACCCCCACATGATCAATTTTTCCGGTCGCCAGAACCGGCACCTGTTCCACTTTCTGGATGGTTTTTGGCAGCATCAGGTCCGGCAAGCCCTCTGCCTTTATCCGCTGTGACATAATGCTTCGCTCGGCCTCTTTACAGTCGGTCAGCAGGATAATCTGCTCGCCCTTCTTGTCATCAGGCATAGCAACGGCGGCATGGAGATTATCCGGCCACAGGGACGCGGCAACGGCCTCTGCCGCCGCAAGCGATACCATCTCGCCGGCAATCTTGGCAAAGCGTTTGGCCCGGCCCTTGATGGTCACATAGCCCTCATCGTCTATCTCGACAATATCACCGGTATCATACCAGCCCCCCTCCGGCGGCACCAATTCGCCCGGATTATCCACCAAAAGATAGCCCCGCATCACATTGGGGCCGCGCACCACCAGCCGCCCGCCATCCGCAATGCCCGGCACGGCCTTTAATTTATAATCAATATCCGGCAGCAATTTCCCCACCGACCCACGGCTATTATGCATGGGGGTATTGACCGCAAGGACAGGCGAGGTTTCTGTGGCCCCGTAGCCCTCAAACACCCGGACACCGAATTTTTCCGCCCAGGCCAGCTTGGTTTCAGGCTTCAGCCGCTCTGCCCCGGCAAAGATATAGCGCATGCTGTAAAAATCATAGGCATTGGCGAACCGGGCATAGCCGGTCAGGAACGTATCGGTGCCAAACATGATCGTGGCATTGGTGTCATAGACCAGTTCCGGCACAATCTTATAATGAAGCGGTGAGGGATAGAGAAAGGTCTTTAATCCTGATAACAGCGGCAACAAAAGCCCGCCCGTCATACCAAAGCAATGAAAGATAGGCAGGGCGTTAAAGACCACATCGGACGGATTGAAATCGACCCGCGCCGCGATTTGATAACGGTTGGATTGCAGGTTGATATGACTGAGCGCCACGCCCTTTGGCACCCCTTCAGAGCCAGAGGTAAACAGAACCACTGCCGTATCCGCCGGGTCCCGGTTTGGCACCATGCGGTGATAGAAAAATCCCGGAAAGTACCGGGCAATCAGGCCGGATAATTTTGACATCGGGCCAATTTCTCTGGCCACATCCTCCAGATAAATAAATTCAACCTGATCTTTCAGCCCTGCCACCACATCATGCAAATCACCCTTGTCGACAAACCGGTGACTGGTCAGAATTTTTGTGACTTTTGCCGCCGTGCAGGCTGCTTTTATATTCGCCGCACCAGCCGAAAAATTCAGCATGGCCGGAATACGGTCATAAAGCTGCAAGCCGAAAAAAGTCACCACACAGCCATTGATATTGGGCAGCATCAGGCCAACCACCTCCCGCGCCTCTGTACGGCGCGCAATATGACGGCCAAGGACGTAACAGCCCAATATGAGTTTGTTATAAGACATGGGGTTCCGCTCCACATCCTCCAAAACGCCGTAATTGCCGCCGTGGGTTACCCGGCAATCCAGCAGGGACTGGAAAAGCGTCTTATGGCGGTCACTGGTCTGAAACATCATGTCGGACATCACCGTATAGAGCTTTTCACCCAGGATGCGGCGCCGTTCCTTGCCGCCAACTTTCTGGGCCAGAGTCATCTCAACGGGTTTTAAAATGGTAATGGTTATTTTAGGGAACAGCCGTATTCTAAGCTTGCCCTTCAGGCGGGAAAAGGGCGAGAATTGTGCCCCCTCGATCTTGATGGGCAGGATCGGCGCACCGGACAGATTGGCAATGGCCCCCGGCCCCTCATAAATTTTCATCAGGGACCCGGTGACGGTTAACCTTCCTTCGGGGAAAATAACCACTTTACGGCCTTTTTTAACCTCATCAATCATACTCTTGGCTGCCATGGGATTGCTGGGGTCAAGGGGCAGCAGATGAATGAAAGCATAGGCGGGCTTTACCCACCATTTGTCCGCAATATAGGTATTGATGGCAAAGGTCATCCTGCCCGGCAGAAACGCCCCCAGCAGCGCGCCGTCCAGATAAGACGTATGGTTGGCCACAATCACCACCTTCTTCCCGGCCTGCCGATAATTCTCTAAGCCGTGGACTTCAACCCGGTAGAACAGCTTGAACATGGTGCGGGTGATGGAACGAACCAGTTCCTCCGGCAGCAGCCTACAGATATAGAGGGCCACGAAAGCATTCATTATAGCCACCGTCAGGAAGACTTCCGGAATGGTAAACCCCCGGCTGATCATGGCGGAACTGCCAAGAGCCGAGATGGTCATAAACAGGGCATTTATGATATTGGTGCTGGCAATCATACGGGAGCGTTTCGCGGGCGCACTGCGGTCCTGAACAATAGCGTAGAGCGGCACGATATATATGCCGCCGCAGACCGCAATCAAAACCATATCCACCAGAATACGGATATTCCCCCAATGGGAGATAAACGCCGTCACCGTCATCAGGTCACCGCCCGTACTACCCGTGATATTTTGGCTGGCAAAATATATGTCGACACTGAACAGGGTCATCAATATGGCCGCCCCCGGCACATAAATGGCATGTATCTGACCCTTTAGCAGACGATCACAGATATAGGACCCAAGGCCGATACCAATGGAAAAGGCACAGTTGAACAGGGTACCGACCCCTTCATCGGCGCCGATGACCTCGCGGCTGAAGGTGGGGAACTGGGCCAGGAATGTCAGGCCGAAAAACCAGAACCAGGAAATGCCCATGATTGACATGAATATGCGCCAGTCTGTCCGTGAATCCTGAATGATATGCCAGGTTTCCTGAACGATATTGAAATTGATTTTAATATCGCTGGCCACGGGGATGGTTTTGGGAATGGAGAAGCTGGCGATAAAACCGCCTATGGCGACCGTGATTACCGTTGCCGATATAATCAGCACCCCGCTATCGGTCAGGATCAACATCCCGCCCACAATCAGGCCCAGTATGATCGACAGGAATGTCCCCATCTCGATAAGCGCATTACCGCCAATCAATTCATCATGGCGCAGATGTTCGGGCAGGATGCTGTATTTCAAAGGGCCAAAAAAAGCCGACTGGCTGCCCATCAGGAACAGGGTCACCATCATCATCGTGACGTCTTGTGTATAAAAGCCGTAAGAGGCCAGAACCATCAACAGGATTTCAACAAATTTTATAATCCGGATCAGCCGGGATTTTTCCAGCTTGTCCGACAATTGCCCGGCCAGCGATGAAAAAAGAAAGAAGGGCGCAATGAATATCCCCCCCGCCAATGGCACAATGACCTGTACATTATCCCACCCCTGATCGATGGCAATTTTATAGGTAATGAGGAAAACCAACGCATTCTTGAACACATTATCATTGAACGCACCCAAAAACTGCGTGACAAACAACGGCGCAAACCGTTTGGTCTTGAGCAGATGAAACAGACTCCCGGACAAAGCTAAATCCCTTCTTATATTTTTATAGCCACAGTCTAGGAAGATTTAAGGGAAGAAAACAAGTATATTTATCTATTAACTATTTTAAAAAGCAGCGCGGGCTGTTCTATTGGACCACGATAATATGAACAATGGCCGCCATGACCAAAAAGAAAAACAACTGTAAATGTACTTTACGCCATAGCGCAAACAGGCGGTCATAAAAAATAAATTCCGGAATTTTTCTAAGATGTCTGAGAAAATAATCGGTTTCCTGAACGATAAGCGTGACCCTTGCCTGTAATTCTTTTTGTGAACCGCCCGCTGTCTCGGCATTTCGTTTCAATTCCAACCGGGTAGACCTGCGGACCTTCCATATCATAAGACGTGACCGGATTCCCGCGCTGAATATTCTGGCCCAACTGTGAAACAGGCCGGGGGTCGGGCTCAATACATAATCCGCAAATTCAAAAAGCGCCGTCTTCACCTCGGGACTTAGGTGTAAAAGTACCGACATTTCCTGCAAGTTACTGTCCAGCTTTGTCATTAACCGGGATAATTCAATTTTCTCTCCATATAATCCAGAATGGATTTTAGCATAGATATAACGGCCAAAAATACCACTTGTCACCACGGCCAACATGGTAAAAAGGGCTATATTGCTGGTGGCAGACCCCAGACTGAAATTAGCATGATACAGAACGAGCAATGGCCCCAGGACGCCAAAAACCATATGTATCCTGAACCAGACCAGTTCATCACCAATGAAACGTAATAGTCGAAACCGCTTGCGCAACGGATAGATCAACGACGCCAGCATCATACTGGTTCCCGCAACACCCAGCGCATAGCCAGCGCCGTTCTGCGCCGCAAAATACCCATAGTCCCGAACACTGAAGCCTGTAAAAACAGCCGCCAAAACCAGAAGCCCGAACATTAGCGGCTCCATAGGCCAGATAGAACCACTCAACCGTGTTAAAACACCCGGCTTGACCATTTTTCCAAATGAAGTAGCTCCCCTTTCCTGCCGTGCCTGCCGGAGCAGTATTTTCTCGGAGATCAGGGCATCCTTGGCCGCTCGCTGCACCCGTTTGTTTCTGTTCAACATCTCGTAATCCAGAGAAGATGTTTTAAGGGGATTGCCCATTACTTTTCACTTTTTCCAAGACTGCAATGCCTCATGTTCAACCAAAAGCATATACCAAACAAATATTCAGTATGCAGGAAACCATATATTTGAAAATAAACCATTATTAATGGATAAATTTATATGAAATATTGAGCTAATTATATTGAAAATCCTAAATAATATCTGCCGAGATCACGGCAAAATAGAAGATTGAAATTGTGATTGTTTCAATCAAGATCAGGAACAAAGGCTTCCAGCCCAGTGAGAACATAGTCTTGAGCGAGGTTTTCATACCCACCGCCGTGATCGCCATTATCAACAGCCATTTGCTGGATGCCTGAAGGAAATGCAAAATATCTGCGGGCAGAATATGCAGGGAGTTCAACGTCACAAGGGCGATAAACCCCACCAGAAACAGCGGAAAGACAAAGCGGCCTGACGGATCATTCTCCTTGCGGTTACGAAAGCCCCAGGCAAAGAGGAACAACACCGGCACCAGCATGAAAACCCGCACCAGCTTGACAATGATGGCCGTGTCGCCCGCGTCCTCGGAAATGCTATATCCCGCGCCCACAACCTGTGACACATCATGGATGGTGCCGCCGATCAAGATGCCGGCCTGATGGTCATTAAAGCCCAAAAAACCAATGATCACCGGATAGAAAATCATGGCCAGGGTTCCCATGGCCGTCACCCCGACCACCGCGATCAGGGTATTATGCTCCAGCGTTTTTGACTTGGGCATCACCGCTGAGAGGGCAAGGGCCGCCGAGGCTCCGCAAATGGCCGTGGCCCCGCCGATAAGCCAGCCCTGTTCCGGGTCCAGTTTAAGCAATCGCGCCCAGATAACCCCGAGCGCAATGACCAATCCAATGGCCAAAATAACCACGCTCAGCGTCACGCCGCCAAGGGCAGTAAAGTCCGACAGCATAATCCGCGCCCCAATCAACGCCACCCCGATCCGGAGTATGGTTTGGGAGGTAAATTGCACGCCTTTTTTCGTGGGGCCGTCCTGTGACATGAAATTAAAAATCATGCCCAGCAACAGACACAGCAGCATCACCGGCGCGGCATAATGCTGGGCAATGAACTTTGCCGCCAGCGCCACGGTGGCGCACACCAATATTCCCGGCGCTAATTCCCGGCCCCGTTGCCACAGGGGCGGCTTCTTTCCACTTTCCGCCGGATGGAAGCCCTCAATGGAATCCAGATAATCGTATTTATCCAGATCTTTCATTATGTAAGCGCATCATAGTCAATAGGCTGATGGCAATCTATGCTATGGTCGCTTTGTGGCATAGGATATTTCAGGCCAGTGGCACAGTTAAACAACAGCACCCGTTCATCCTTACTGACCTGCCCGCTTTCCAACGCCTTCTGCCATGCGGCGAAGGTGGCCGCGCCTTCAGGGCACAGCAGGAACCCGTCCTTTCGGGCCACCTCATCCCGGGCCTGAAAAATATGCTCGTCAGTCACCGCAATGGCAAAACCACCGCTGTCCCGCACCGCGCGCAGGATCAGAAAATCTCCGACCGCTGCCGGAACCCGGATGCCTGACGCCCCGGTATAGGCATTTTCCCAAAGCGGCGCATGCTCAACCCCGTCCTCCCATGCCTTGACAATAGGGGCGCAGCCGGTGGATTGAACCGCCACCATGCGCGGACGTTTGGAGCCGATCCATCCCATGGCTTCCAACTCCTCAAAGGCCTTCCACATGCCGATCAATCCGGTACCGCCGCCCGTGGGGTAAAAAATCACATCGGGCACATCCCAGCCATATTGTTCGGCCAGTTCAAGGCCCATGGTTTTCTTGCCCTCAATACGGTATGGCTCTTTCAGGGTCGAAATATCTGTCCAGCCAATCCTGGCCTTGCCGTCCAGTACAATCTTGCCGCAATCATTGATCAGGCCGTTGACTTTATAGACATCGGCCCCCTGCAATTCGATTTCCCGAACATTGATCTCCGGCGTGTCATCGGGGCAAAAAACCGTTGTTTTCAGCCCCGCATAGCTGGCATAGGCCGCCAAAGCCGCCCCTGCATTGCCGTTGGTGGGCATGGCCAGATGGGACTGCCCCAATTCCTTTGCCATGGCCACCGCAAGGGCCAGCCCCCGCGCCTTGAATGACCCGGTGGGCAGGCGGCCCTCATCCTTGACAATGACCTCTACCCCGCCTGGCACAGAATTTTTAAGCGGCACCAGAGGTGTCATAACCTCGCCCAGGCTGACCATATTTTCCGGCTTTTGTACCGGCAGAAATTCGCGGTATTTCCAAAATCCGCCGGGCCGCGCCTCGATCTCCTGCCGGGTTACTGCGGCGGCAATTTTATCCAGATCGTAGCGGACCAACAGAGGTCTGCCCGCCTCCGACAAACCGTGAGGCTGTCCAGCTTCATAAATTTTTCCAGATATGGAACATTCCAGATGGGTAACAAAAGCCGGGCTGGCCTCATACAGAGCGCGCGTATGATCCGGCTCCAGTTTTACAGATGTCATAGATGATTTCCTTAACGGGTCAGTTTGAATGAATGGGGTAACAACTCGTCCATGGTGAAGGTTCGGTTACCCTCCACATATACCGGGGTTTCCGGGGCCAGAAATTCTGACATGACCTGTCGGCAGGCCCCGCAGGGCACCAGCGATTCTTTGGGCAACTCAACGCCCACCCGGCCAATGGAAATGGCCAGCCCCGTAACCTTGGCGGTGGAGGCCGTACGGGCGGAAAAGAGCGCCACCCGCTCCGCGCAGCAGGTCAGGCCATAGCTGGCATTTTCAATATTGGTGCCAGTAAAAACCTGCCCGTCCTCCAGCAAAACAGCCGCGCCCACCGGAAAATTTGAATAGGGCGAATAGCTATGTTCCTTCGCCGCCTGCGCTGCCGCAATCAGCATGTCTTCAGAGGATTTAGGGGGGGTATTCATGGCGGTTTCCTTCACTGCCCACAAAAGGGGATTCAACTTTATTTGTTGATATATATACCCTATGGTAAAATTTGACCACTGTTTAGAAATTTTTATGGCCAGAGGAAATCTATGGCAAAATTATACTTTTATTATTCTTCCATGAATGCCGGAAAATCGACCACCCTGCTCCAATCCAGTTTCAACTATCGGGAACGGGGCATGGGCACCATGCTCTATACGGCGGCCCTGGATGACCGTTACGGCAAGGGTGTCGTTGCGTCCCGCATCGGGCTGGAAGCCAAGGCCCATACCTTTGACGAAAATACCGATATTTACCGGGAAGTGACCGAGGAATTAAAGAAACGCAAAATCAACTGCCTTTTGATTGACGAGGCCCAATTCCTGTCCCGTGATCAGGTTTTTCAACTGGCGGCCATCTGTGACCGGATCGGAATCCCGGTGCTGACTTACGGTATCCGAACCGATTTTCAGGCTAATCTGTTTGAGGGCAGCATGCATCTTCTGGCGTTGGCCGACGAATTGCGGGAGCTTAAAACCATCTGTAAATGTGGCCGCAAAGCCACCATGAACCTGCGGACCGATGAAAAGGGCCGGGTCATCAAGGAAGGCGAGCAAACAGAAATTGGCGGCAATGACCGCTACGAAGTATTATGCCGGAAACATTTCATGGAGTTGGCTTTTTAAGGCTTTGCGTTACAAATAGCCTGACTGATTTCAAGCGCCCCCATCATATCCTATATACAAAAATTCCAGCCAATCTTCAACAAAGCGATTTTCTGAGCCATTGAGTGCCGTAATAACTTATTGTTTTGATTTTAAAAGGCTATTAATCTATATTATTAAAATACTAATTATTTTGGTTATAATTTAATAATTAAATAGAATTATAAAAGTCGGAATAAGTCATATGTTTTTTTATCTTAGGTAATTTACTGTTGAAATTCGGATTAAAGCTATTACCCTGTTCACAGAGCAACCAACAACAGTAAAATGAAAAAATATCAGGTAAAAAATAAATATGAAAAATGATAAAAAAAAAGGGACCATAGAATTGGACCGCCATTGGCATCTTGCCACCAATGATCATGAAATTGCCCTGACCGAACTGGAATATTCCCTGTTGCGGTCATATGAGAGCTTTACCCGCTGGATGAAGGAATGCGTGGTGGCGGCCTCCGGTTTTAATATGAGCGCCAATGACTGTGCCATTCTTAACCTGATCGCCATGCGCGGACGGCCCAAGGGGATCACAGAAATCGCCCGCCTGTTAAACCGGGATGACAATACCAATATTCAATATACCATCCGCAAGCTCACCCAGGACAAGCTGGTGGAGAAAACCTCAACCGATAACCGCCGCAAGGGGGTCCGTTACCGGGTAACCAGTGCGGGCAACAAGGTTGTGGAACGGTTTGTCGCCCTGCGCCGGGGCTTGCTCATCGAAATGACAGAGACCATTCGGGCCATGGATGATCAATTGGCGGGCGGCAGTAAAATCCTTGATATTATGACCGGCATGTATGATCAGGGGGCGCGCATTGCCGCCACTCATCGGCCAAGCTTTGATGAAGAAGACTAACGAAATAATATAAAAGGGTATGGAATGAAGATCAGCAGGAGAGGATTTTCTCTCGGTAGCGGTGCTTTTACGCTGGCTTTCCTGTTGGATGGAAAAGTTATGCATCTGACCCCCGCAGAAGCAAAAGCCCGAAATACCCCTTTTCAGACTATAACCGTTGATCAGGCCGCCCTCATTGACCTGCTTGGGAATGCCATAGTACCCGGTGCCAAGACCGCTGGACTATCCCGTTATATTGACCATCAGCTATCAACCAGATTTTCAGATAACCTTCTGATCATACGGTATTTGGGGGTCAATCCGCCTTTTGATGACTTTTATCGTGCGTCCTTAACCGCCTTTGAAAATGCCGTGAAACAGCGATATGATAAAAAGCCTGCCGACCTTTCCGACCCTGAAATGACTGACTTTATTACTGTTATGATGCAGAAAAACCCGGCAGGCTGGGATAGCGCGGCCCCGCCGGCCCCGTTTTTCTATTTTGTCCTGCGCAGTGACGCCATTGATGTAACTTACGGCACGATGGACGCCTTTGATCAATTGGATATTCCCTATATGGCCCATATAGAGCCCGCCCATCCGTGGAAGGTGACCCCATGACACAGCAACCGGAAAAAGTTGATATTATCATCATTGGCTCCGGGGCCGCAGGTAGCCTTCTGGCGGCGAAACTATCCAAAGCAGGCAAGAAAGTCCTTATCCTTGAAGCGGGGCCGGAGAGAAATCTGACCGACCTGACTAGCTCACAAATCCATGCCCGGCGGCTGAAATGGGCCGGGGCACCGGTCGAAGAAAAGGGCAGTCAGCCCATCAGCAATGTCTTTAACTCAGGATATGGCACCGGGGGGTCCGCCCTCCATCATTTTGGCGTCTGGCCGCGCCTGCATGAGCAGGATTTCAAGGTTAAGAGCCTTTATGGCCGCGCCCTTGACTGGCCCATCACCTATGATGACCTGCGGCCCTATTATGACCGGATTCAACAGGAAGTTGGTATTTCCGGTGACCATAAGGCCGAGAAATGGCGGCCTGACGGGGTGCCCTATCCCCTGCCGCCCGTGCCCGCTTTCCAGCAGAGCGAGATCATCGCAAGGGGGTTTCACAAGTTGGGCAAAAGCACCGCCCCCCTGCCGCTGGCCCTCAACAGCCGGGACTATAAAGGCCGCCCGGCGTGCCTATGGGATGGCTGGTGCGATGCGGGATGCCCGACCAGGGCCCTGGTAAATCCCCTCGCCCTTTATCTGCCCGAAGCGGAAAAACACCACAGCGAAATCATACATGACGCCGCCGTCACCCGTATCCTGACCAATGGTAAGGGAACGAAGGCCAGCGGTGTCATCTATCACACCAAAGACAGGACGGAAATCACCCAGATGGCGCATATGGTCATCATCGCCGCCTTTGCCGTACAGACCCCGCGCCTGTTGCTGGCCTCGGCAGAAAATGGTCTCGCCAACAGCAGCGGCATGGTCGGGCGTTATATCATGAGCCATTCGGCGGCCACTACCTTTGGCCTGTTTGAAGAGGAGACAGAGCCCTATTTAGGAGCCATGGGCGGCCAGATGGTCAATCAGGATTCCTATGACCATAAGGATCAGCGGGACAGCGGCTTTGGCAGCTATCAATGGATGATCGCCCAGGCCCTGAAGCCCAATGACCTGCTCGGAATCGGCGGCAGTAATCCGGGACTGTTCGGCGCAAAGCTCACTGAATTTATGAAAAAAGCCGTGCATCACTTTGGCGGCATGACGGCCTGCGTGGAGGATTTACCCCTGCCGGAGAACCGGGTCACCCTGTCATCCCGAAAGGATAAATTCGGCGTGCCGCTGGCCGTGGCCACCCATCATTCCCACGCGGATTCCAAGGCCCTGTGGCAATCGGCCAAAGCGGAAGGGGCCAAAATATTCAAGGCCGCCGACGCCACATCAATCTGGCACGGGCCGCAGGGAGCCATGCATATTATGGGCGGCACCATCATGGGGGATGACCGGGCGACATCCGTCACCAATTCCTATGGCCAATGTCATGATATTGATAATCTGTTCATTGCCGGACCCGGCCTGTTCCCCACCAGCGGCGGGGTCAACCCCACCTTCACCGTCCATGCCCTCTCGCTCAGAACAGCGGACTATATCAGGGGAAACTGGTCATCCCTTATATAGCAAGTGTCGCTTTATTTATTTTTTGCACCAGGGCATCCGCAATCACATCCTGTGTGCCGATAGCCGGGGCCTTGTGGAAGGCAAAGGCCGGATATTGCGCAGCGGCCTTGTTAATTTCTGCATAAATAGTGGACAACAGCCGTCCGGGAAACATCAAAAACGGCAAGACCACCACATGTCCATAATGGGAATGAGCCGCCTGTGTCAGGGCCGACGGCAACGATGGCGCCCCGTCGGAAAAATAACAATAACGGCTGTCCCCCACCTCAAGATGCGCATCAAGTTTTCGGCACAGGTTGATAGTCTGATCGCTGACCGCACGATCCCTGCCGCCGCGCCCGACCACCAAAAGCGTCACATCCTCCCCATCGCAAGGCGGCAAAACAGCCGTCACGGCGTCTGCCGCCGCCTGAACAACCAGAGCCTCCACCCCAAGCGGCCCACCATAATATAGCCGGGCATCAGAATGTGTTTTGCGAAATTGGGCCAGCATGTCCGGAATATCATTTTTCGTATGGCCAGCCTTATAAAGCATGGCGGGCTGGACAATGATGTCCCTGTATCCCTGATCGTAAATCTGCTGCATAGCCTCTGGAATCTTTGGGTTATCATAGTCCAGAAAGGCTCCGAACAGTTTTTGATTGCACAGTTTCCCCTGAATTTTATCCATCAGAGCATAAAATTCCATGCCTGCCTGTGGCGACTTGCTGCCATGCCCGCATAATAATACCGCCGATGCCTGATTTACTACGTTCATCATAGCCATAGTTTAAACAGCAGCCTGAGATATTCAACCCGTGATGTGAAGAAACAAGCTCAAATAACGGGGAAACACCCATTTATCACAGCATAGTAACCCTTGCTATATTCAGGAAAAACATAAAACTGTCGGATTTTTTTACACTTTTTATCATATGAAAATAATTTTAATTTATCTATCTAACAATTTGTTTTTATTAAAGTTTTTCAAGAACAGCCCACCCATTTCCCGCCACTCTATGCAATTTTTCGTGTCACAGCCAAAAATAGTGTCAGATTTCTTTACAATTATCATATAAAATGCATACTAATGAGGTAATATCTATTTGTTAAATCTATTAACCTATTGTTTTTATTATAATAAATTAAAATTGGCACGGCCCGTGCATATTCAATGGCGAACGGTCCGGTTCGGAAAACTCGGGAAGTTCTGAACCAATCGGATTTAATGATTTTTCGATTTAGAATTTTTAGTTAAGTAAAGGACAATAAAATGAAAAAACTACTTTTAACAACTGCACTGGTTACCGGCTTTGGCATTTCTGCTGCAAGTGCGGCATCAGTAAATAGTGCGCTTTTCGGCGGATTTCAACAGTTATCCGATCAGAGTGCCGAGCGCGTTATTAAAGGCGCCAGTAATACCGGAAACAGTTGCGGTCCCAATAACGATCAGGACTGCACCAGTTTTGAAAAAATTATTGAAGTCGGCGATATATTACGCGGCATTCTAAACATTGAAACAACCGAGAAGGCTCCATTTCCTCAAAATCAAATTGGCTCCAACGGTGTAAATGAACTTACTGCCCTATTTGAAGTTGAAATTACGGGTAAAGAAGCATTTAATGGTGTGACATGCGGAACTGCTGTCTGTTTTACATTCGGCGTATCGCCCACCTTCAAAACCGAAGTTGAGGGCTATGGCTGGGCAGATGGAACAGGGGCTACTATTGCGTTTTTTGAAGACTCTACTATTGACTTCAACAGAGCAACCATAGCCGGCGGCGAGGCCAGCGTAACTGGCGGTGATCTGTTCTGGTTGTTTGGTTTCAAAGATGCTGATGACTTCTGGAAAGCAAGTGTGTCAACCGATGATATTTCACTGATTGGCGCAATTCCTTCCCCTGGTAATGGCGGTCTTTTCAACATCGGGGCCTCTCTTCTTGACCGCGTCAATGGTCGTGATTTGCTGGAGGTGGATTGTCTTTCAACAGTTACTGGGGCGATTATTTCCGTTAATGCCTGTGGGTCAGGCAGTTTGTTGGGTACCGGCGGTTCAGGTACTGAATTTGATTCGTTCAATAATGTGGACTTCACTGTAAACGCTGTTCCAGAGCCTGCAACACTTGGTCTTCTTGGCCTTGGTCTGATGGGTATTGGGTTTGCTGCACGTCGTCGCAAACAGTCTTAATTCTCTAAATCCTAATTTAAGAAACCCCCTCTGCGGAGGGGGTTTTTTTATTTGCATTTTGTTTTTAAGTATTCTTTAGTTTCTCTGTACTATTATACCCCCATGAAAAACACTCTTTTTTACACCATCGCCCATGAGGTTATGGGCAAAGCATTTCAGGACCGCTTGCCGGAGTTTACGCCCGATGAGACGTCCGAAGATATTAACCTGATCCGGCAGGAACTGGCGAGCCTCACCCTGACCGATGCATCATCGGCGCTTTATGACGGCGATATGGCGGATGACTATATCTCCAATGTGACCGGTGATGGAACCATGTCCGCCTTTTACCGTTTTCATGCCGCCCGGATTTCCCAGGTTATTCAGGGATGTTCCCATGTGGTTGATTTATGTTGCGGCCCCGCTGAACAGCTTTCTCTGGTGGCGGAATTAAATCCGGATATTCACTTCACCGGCATCGACCTGTCCCCCGCCATGGCGCAGGAAGCCCAAAAGAGAATTCGGGCATTGGGCCTTAAAAATGTCACCATCAAGGTGGGAAACATCAAAAACCTGAAATCTGTCCTACGGCTTGAACGCGATAAAGATCAAAATGAATTTGAGGTTATTGAGGATGGGTCCGTTGAAGGTGTCATTTCAACAATGGCCCTGCATCATCTCTATACGGAAAAAGATCTGGCACAGGCCATGACCGAAATTTCGCGAGTGATGAAACCGCAGGCCGCAATGTATATTGTCGATTTTTCCCGGATGAAGTTTAAATCCTCAGTGGATTATTTCGCCGATTTAAGCGCACCTCATCAGACAAAAGAATTCAACGATGAATATCGAAATTCCATGCATGCTGCCTTCAGATACACCACCTTGGCAGAATTTACCGCGCAATATCTGCCCGAACATGTGAAAATCCACACCACCCGTCCGGTGCCCATGCTGAGCATCATAAAAAGCGCGGACAAGGTTCTACCGCTGGCAAAATTAAGAAAAATCCGGGATATGACCAAAGACATAAAGCCGGAATATATGAAACAGGTCAATGATGCCCGCATGTGCCTGCGTTTCGGCGGCCTGAAGAATGACCCGCTAACCCTGGCCCGCTCCCTTAAAGAATCCTGACCCTCTGTTTAGCCTACAAATCCAGCGGGTGATATACTTTACCAAGGTCTTTGGCAACCGCCTCATAGGTCACAAAACCGCCTGAAATATTAACCCCGTTCGCCAGATGGGCATCATCCCGGCAAGCCTGTTTCCAGCCCTTGTTAGCCAAGGCCAATCCAAAAGGCAACGTCGCATTATTGAGGGCAAAGGTTGAGGTCCGGGCCACGGCCCCCGGCATATTGGCCACGCAATAATGCACTACACCGTCTACGATAAAGGTGGGGTCCGCATGGGTCGTCGGGTGAGAATTTTCAAAACAGCCGCCCTGATCAATGGCAATATCCACCAGCACCGCGCCGTCTTTCATGCGCTTGACCATATCCGCAGACACCAGTTTCGGCGCCGCCGCCCCGGCCACCAGCACTGCCCCGATCACCAGATCAGCCTCCAGCACGGCTTCTTCCAAATCATGTGCCGTGGAATAACGGGTCTTTACCATGCCCCGGAAACGGGCATCCAACCGCCGCAATACATCAATATTCCGGTCAAAAATGCTCACATCCGCCCCAAGGCCCACGGCCATTTCCGCCGCATTCATACCCGATACACCGCCGCCGATGATGACAACTTTCGCCGGGGCAACGCCCGGCACACCGCCCAGCAGAATACCCATACCGCCAGCGGCTTTCTCCAGCGCATGGGCACCGGCCTGTATGGACATACGTCCGGCAACTTCGCTCATGGGCGCGAGCAGGGGCAGGCCCCCCGCCTCATTGGTCACGGTTTCATAGGCAATGGCCGTGCAGCCCGATTTCATCAGCGCGTCCGTCTGAACCGGGTCCGCCGCCAGATGAAGATAGGTATAAAGCAGATGGTTTTTGGTCAGCATGTCGCATTCGGGAAGCTGGGGTTCCTTCACCTTGACGATCATTTCAGCCGTCGCAAAAACCTCTACCGCCGTGGCGACAATGTCCGCGCCAATGGCCCGGTAATCATCATCGGAAAAACCAATGCCGGCCCCGGCCCCGGTTTCCACAATAACCTTGTGACCGCCTCGGACAAATTCAGACGCACTGCCCGGTGTCAGACCAACCCGGTATTCATGTATTTTAATTTCCTTTGGCACACCAACAATCATCTTCATATCTTTCTGCAATAATCAGGGAATATATTTCACAGGATGATTATAGGAAAATAAGCAAAAAATATCCTTGCGAAGATTGTTGCAAGTTACTTGAAATTTCGCATTATATTGTGTAATCATTACTTTATGAGACATAAATTTTCAAATATAAGCTTTGACAAGATTGATTATGCTATCCTTGATTCGCTACAGAAAGAGGGCCGGATCAGCAATAATGATTTGGCCGATAAGGTAGGTCTATCCCCTTCTGCCTGCCTGCGGCGGGTGAAATCATTGGAGGCCAACGGCGTCATTGACCATTATGTGGCCATGGTACATCAGGCCGCCGCCGGACTGCCGGACAATGTCTTTGTTCAGATCACGGTGGAAAAGCAGACCCGGGAAAAGCTGGCTGAATTTGAAAAGCACGTGCGCGACTGCCCCCAGATCATGGAATGTTACCTGATGAGCGGTGATGCGGATTATCTGTTGCGGGTGGTGGTGGCCGATGCCTCTGATTATGAGCATCTGCATATGGAGGTTCTGACCGCCCTGCCCGGCGTGTCCCAGATAAAATCCAATTTCTCCCTGCGGACCGTCACCAGGAAAACCTCTATCCCGTTTCAAACAAGTTAATAAAATATTTACCTCAAGGCCGCATCATAGGGCCATAACCCCAAAGGATGACACATGAGCGATCCACATACAGCACAGATATTACAGAAAGACAGCGACCTCATCACGCTTAATCCCCTGTCGGCCCTGAAGACAACATTGAATTTGGCCCGTGGGTCAGAGACAACCAAAGATTTTGCCGCCACAGCTCTTGAGATCAAAGTCATGGCCGAAGAAACAGCAAAATCCGTTTAGGTAGTATACTCACCCTTCCTCCAATAATGTTAAAGGCAAGCGGGTGGTGTATTTTTTCTGTTTCAGGACGAAACTTGTACTCACCGAGCGCACCATGGGCAGATGCATGAGGAAGCCGGTCTGAAAATCCTCATATTCCTTGATATTCCGGGAGATGACTTTCATCAGGAAATCATATTCGCCGCTCATGGAGTAATATTCCAGCACCTCCGGCCGCTCACGAATGGCCTCATCGAACTGGTCCAGCATCTTCATCTGGTGCTTTTCCAGCATCACATGGGCATAGGCGATTAGATCGAAACCTGCCTTTTCCCCGTCAAGGATTGCCGTATAATGATCGATGATCCCGTCTTCCTCCAACCGTTTCACCCGACGCCAGCAGGGGGACGGCGACAGGCCGACCTGCTTGGCCAGATCATGATTGGACAGCCGCCCGTTTTCCTGCATAAGTCTTAAAATTTTAAAATCTATCTGATCCAGCTTACCCAAAGATCAATCCTTCTATAAAAATTACCTTTATTGAAATAGTCTTCTATCTTTTTGCCATATATTGAGTGAGATCGCAAGGACATACCCTATATTTTAGAGGTATTATCTCTTTAAGATATTAAGTAAAAAATAATCAGGGCAATAGCTATGGGCAAATCCGGCGAAAACACAATCACACTGGACGACTATCATCTGGATGACCGTTATCAGCGCACTAGCGGCCAGATTTTCCTGACCGGGACGCAGGCTCTGGTCCGCCTACCCATGTTGCAAGCCGAGGCCGATAAAAAACATGGCCTGAATACCGCCGGGTTTATTTCCGGCTACCGGGGGTCGCCGCTGGGCAATTATGACCGGGAATTATGGCAGGCCTCGCAGCATCTGGACCGGCATAATATCACCTTTCAACCGGGCATAAATGAGGAACTGGCGGCCACCGCCGTTCTGGGCAGCCAGCAGGTGGAAACGTCGAAATTTGCCGATTATGACGGCGTGTTCGGCATCTGGTATGGCAAGGGGCCGGGAGTTGACCGGGCCAGTGACGCCCTGAAACATGGCAACAGCTTTGGCGCCTCACCTCACGGCGGCGTTCTGGTCATCGCCGGTGATGATCACGGCGCCGTATCCAGCAGCATGAGCCATCAGAGCGAGCCGATTATGGCCTCATGGATGATGCCCGTTCTGGCCCCATCCAACTTGCAGGACTATCTGAATTTCGGCCTTTACGGTATTGCTCTGAGCCGTTACAGCGGATGCTGGTCCGGCTTTATCGCCGTGGGCGAAATTGTGGAAAGTGCGGCTACGGTCTCAATGGATCAGCTCAAAGATGACTTTATTACGCCGCCCCATGAGGGTTACGACAAAGCCGCCCTGCACTATCGCTGGCCCGATCCGCTGGCACAGATTGAAAATCGCCTGATCGACCATAAACTGAAAGCCGTTCATGCCTTTGTTCGCGCCAACCCTATCGACAGGCTGATCTGGGATTGTTCTGACAGGCATGACGCCAACCAAAAACTTCCCCTTGGCATCGTTACTTGCGGTAAGGGGTATCTGGACGTGATGCAGGCCTTTCACAATGCGGACATAGATCAGGATACGGCGGAAAAGGCCGGAATTTCCCTCTATAAAATTGGCCTCACATGGCCGCTAGAGCCGGAAGGAATAAAAGCCTTTGCCAGCCGGTTTGAAAAGATCATTGTCATAGAAGAAAAGCGGGATTTCGTGGAAAGCCAGATCCGGGATATTTTCTATAACATGCCGCCGGAAAGCCGCCCGGTCATCATCGGCAAGTATGACGAGGCGGGACGGCAAATATTAAACACCGTCGGCGAAATATCACCGGAAGACGTATTAAGTGCCATAACCCCCAGCCTTCAGAAACTCGGCCTGAACGGCCATTTGGACCAACTGAGCAAACAAGTCTCAGAAACATTAACCCAAATAAAATCCTTTGATAACAAAGATTTCCGCACGCCCTATTTCTGTTCCGGCTGCCCCCACAGCAGCTCAACCAAGGTGCCGGACGGCAGCCGCGCGATGCTGGGCATTGGCTGCCATTATATGGCCGGGGGCATGAACCGCAATTCAGGCTATCTGACCCAGATGGGGGGTGAGGGCGTCAACTGGATCGGTCAAAGCAAATTCACCCACGAAAATCATATTTTCCAGAATTTGGGCGACGGTACCTATTATCATTCGGGCCTGCTGGCCATCCGCCAGTCTGTGGCGGCCAAAACCAATATCACCTATAAAAGCCTCTATAATGA
>UOED01000065.1_pt1 | contig 29654 bp, 28 predicted proteins | sample 1990161 | NCBI WGS metagenome assembly UOED01 (sample SAMEA4728526, study PRJEB27164) | hydrothermal vent metagenome | biome: marine basaltic hydrothermal vent biome; feature: marine hydrothermal vent; material: mineral | place: Pacific Ocean | collected 2011-06-14/2011-07-23 | depth 1741 m | reverse complement strand
AATGGGTTGCGTATTGACCACCTGCTCTTGTCTCCGCAAGCGGCGGACAGATTAAAGAAATGTGATATCGACCGCGTACCACGCGGCAAAGAACGCGCCTCTGACCATACGCCGATCTGGTGTGAGATAGAAGTTTAGGGGTTTGCTTTTAAGTGTCGGCGGATTTTTTCCAGTTGGATACGGATTTTCTTCAGGGCATCAGCCGTATTGGCCTCGTCCTCCATGGCCTTAATGCTTTTTTTGGTGATGTTTAGAATTTGGGATTCATAGTGATTTTCTATGATTTCAGCTTTCTGCTCCGGTTCTGCATTTGCCATCTTTAGAGCATTTTTCACCCCATGTTCTTTTAGGTATTTCTGTGCGCCTTTAATAGTATAGCCATCTTCATGGAGGAGATTCCGGATGGCCTCAATGATTTCTATATCTTCCGGGCGATAATAGCGGCGGCCACCGCCACGTTTCATGGGGCTGATCTGGCTGAATTTACTTTCCCAAAAACGCAATACATGCTGCGGCACGCCCATAACGTCCGCGACCTCACTAATGGTGCGAAATGCATTGGGAGACTTTTCAGCCCTTGATGCCATTATGTATTTTCCCCTCTTACAGATAGCTAACCCACAATAGCGGCATCTCTAAGCGCGGCTATTGTTTGCGCCGAGGCTTTAACTGTCGCTTAATTCGCAAACACGGTTTTTTAAAACCTGTGATGGCCTGAAGACCAACACCCGGCGCGGTTCGATAGGAACTTCTTCGCCGGTTTTTGGATTACGGCCAATCCGGCCATCCTTTGACCGCACGATAAAACTGCCAAAAGAGGAAATTTTTACATTATCGCCGTCCACAAGATTTTTGGAAATCTCGTCCAGAACAGCCTCAACCAACTCCGCTGATTCATTCCGGGACAGGCCAACTTCCTGATAAACAGCCTCACTCAAATCGGCTCTGGTTACTGTTTTTCCACTCATTTTTATATCCTTATGATGTATATCCAGTCTACTTCACACAGAAATACCCGTCAATATCAAAGAGATGCCATATATTCCTGAGATACTGGATAACGTGATTTTAGGCTAAAATAACAGCTTATTCTTTAAAAATCGTTTATTTTCACCAGCGGATCAGGCAGGAACCCCAGGTAAAACCGCCGCCCATCGCTTCCAATACAACAATGTCACCCCGGGCGATTCGCTTTTGCCGGATCATTTCATCCAGTGCCAAAGGGATGGAAGCCGCCGAAGTATTGGCATGTTTGTGGACGGTCATCGCAACCTTATTCGGGTCAATTTTCAACTTTCGGATCGTCGCATCCAGAATACGTTTGTTGGCCTGATGAGGAATTACCATATCCACATCGTCTGTCGTCAGGTCATTAAATTCCAGAGCTTCTTTCACCACACTGGCCAGATTTACAACGGCATGACGGAAAACTTCCTTGCCCCGCATACGCAAATATCCCGTTGACTGGGTCGATGAAACGCCGCCGTCCACATATAACAACTCATTATAGCGCCCGTCAGAATGAAGATGAGAGGACAGGATTCCCTGATCTTTGTTATTGCCCTCGCCCTCTTGCGCCGACAGCACCACGGCCCCGGCTCCATCGCCGAAAAGGACGCAGGTAGCCCGGTCTTCCCAATCCAGAATGCGGGAAAATGTCTCGGCCCCGATTACCAGAGCATGTTTCGCCTGCCCGGCACGAATAAAATTATCCGCTGTGGCCAGAGCATAAATAAAACCGGAACAGACGGCCTGCACATCGAATGCCGCCCCCTTCTCCATTCCAAGAGCCGCCTGAACGCGGGTCGCAGTAGAGGGAAAAGTCTGATCCGGCGTCGATGTTGCCAAAACGATCAGATCTATATCCTTTGCCTCAAGGGCGGCAGCAGTCAAAGCTTTCTGCGCTGCTTTAATAGCAAGATCAGATGTTAATTCATTGTCGGCAGCGATATGACGTTGGCGGATACCCGTGCGTTCGATAATCCACTCATCCGTGGTATCAACCATGTCTTCCATCTGGGCATTTGTAATAATTTTTTCAGGTAGATATGACCCACAACCGGAAACAACAGAACGAATGATGGTCATATAATCTTACCCTCAATATCATCGTCTTCATGTTTTTCAAAATGCTTAAGGTCTTTGGTAATTTTCCCGGCAAGATCGTTGGATGCCATATCCGCTGCCACGCCGATAGCACTGGCAAAACCGGACGCAGACGCACTACCGTGGCTTTTAATAACCAGTCCGTTCAAGCCCATAAATACTGCGCCGTTATGATTATTGGGGTCTAGATGATTTTTCAGGCCCATTAAAGCCGGTTTGGCAAACAGGAAACCGATTTTAGAAAATATTGAATCTGTCAGAGCGGATTTCATCATGCCCGCAATCATGCGCGCGGTGCCTTCTGCTGTTTTCAGGGCTACATTCCCGGTAAAGCCATCGGTGACAACCACATCGACCTCACCATTTGCCAGGCCATGTCCCTCGGTAAAGCCCACATAATCCATAGGCAGGTTGGCATCGCGCAACATCTTGTCGGCATTTTTAATAATTTCATTGCCCTTCAGTTCCTCAACCCCCACATTCAGGAGCGCCACAGAAGGCGTGGCCAGCCCCAGAACGGTACGGGAAAAGGCCGCCCCCATAATGGCGAACTGAACAAGATTATCGGCACTGCATTCCACATTGGCTCCAAGGTCAAGCATGACACTTTCACCGCAAGATGTCGGCAGCAGAGAGGCAAGCGCCGGCCTGTCAATACCAGGCATGGTGCGCAACATAAATTTTGCCATGGCCATCAAAGCACCTGTATTACCCGCCGATACAGCTGATCTGGCCTTGCCATCTTTTACCGCTTGAATGGACAGTCCCATGCTGGAATCCCGGCCACGGCGCAGAGCCTGTCCAGGTTTTTCCTCTGCTGAAACAAATTTATCTGTGTGATGAATTTCGCAACAGTCTTTCAGAATTGGATATTTCGTTACAAGCGGCGCAATTTTTGTCTCGTCACCAAAGATCAGGAATTTAACATCCGGCAATCTTTCACGAGCAATACCAGCCCCTTCAATTACGACCTGGGGACCAATATCGCCGCCCATGGCATCCAAAGAAATTATATTATCAAGCGTCAAGGTAATTCTTCATTCTGATTTGTGGCAAATAGCCCAAACCTATTGTAAATCGTTAAATCTATTGCAACAAGACAATACTGAATAATTGATTATCTTCAAGTCTTATGTTTTAAACTTTTCAAAACATCAAAAGGATTCTTCTTTTTAGCTTCTGGCTGGAAATCCTCTTCATTTATAATTTGTTGCCCAAGCTCATCCCCCGATGCCCGAGGGCTACGCGGGTATGGATTAATTCCAAGGGACATATGCTGCGCAATCATTTCGCCAACGTCAAAAATATCGGACTGTAAATATTCAATATCTTCATCCTCAGGAGTAAAATCTATTTCCGCGCCGTCCAGGTCAGGGCGCGTTTGTTCCTGCTTTAACAGGATGGTAAAGGCACCGGAAACAATATCTTCCACGGGCTCCAGAGAAATACCGCATGTTTGCGCCAAATGAGCGGTGAAAGATGCCTTCAGATTATAGTGCTTTTTTTTGATCGGAATGACTGTAAATTCTCCCACCAACTTATCAAGCCGCAATAGGGAGAAGCGCTGTGCAAGGGCGACCCTTTCTACTGATGTCGCTTCGAACGTATACTCACGCCCCTTTGATGACAGGCTACCCACATCAATTTCCCGTGAGAATTCCGGGGCAATATCTATGTCACATTGCGACATCTGGGGTCAGAACCTCTTGATTTAATCCAATATGCCACCTTATATAACAAAATAATCAGAAAACAAGTACTGAAGGGATGAAACAATCAGGGGCCATCGAAAAAACTACAGAATATTAATATGGTTGGCGATGCTGACGGCCTGGGTTCTGTTTTTTGCATTCAAAGCCTTCAATATCCCGGCGATATGTACCTTTACTGTCCCTGTTGCAATGTTAAGTTCGCGCGCTATAACCTTATTGGGTTTTCCTTCTGATAACAGTTGCAGAACTTCATATTGTCTGTTGGATAAAACGGACCTGTCCAAACCACCGGTCAGAATACTGTTCGCCAAACTACCATTTTCATTATCGGGCGTACTGCCAATTACTTCAGGCGTGAAATAACGACCCCCTGCAAACACGATCTTGAGAATAGACATGGTAATGTCTTTTTTGGACTGCTTCTTGATAAAGGCGTGAACACCCATTTTATACGCCTTTCTGACAACGGAAAATTCCTCCGCAATAGAGAAAATGACGATATTGGTCTTAAAATTTGCTCTCTCGACCCTGGTTAACATTTCTGCCCCGCTAACGTTTGGCACATCAATATCAATAATCACCATATCCGCCGTATCATCAGTCAGAGATTTAACGGCATCCTCAATTGTGTCTGCTTCCAGAAAAGTACAACCCTTGTCAATTTGCCGGAGAATTACCTTAGCCCCTTCCCGACAAATGTCAAATTGGTCAATTAATAATACGCGCATTCTGCCTGCCCTTCCAAAGCTGTCGTAAAATAGAACTCTCGCCAATGTGGGTCAACCTGCTATTTGGCCTAGCCTCGGTGCATAATTATGCCATATGGCTTATTTTCAAATCAGGGATCGTCCTGATTACATCTTTTGCAAAATGAACAGAAAAACGACTTCCCTGTCCTACCTTACTATCTACCTGAATCCAGCCGCCCTGAATCTCTGTCAGGTTTTTTGCGATGGTTAATCCCAGGCCGATCCCTTCATATACCCTGTTCAAATCCATATTTTCCTGTACAAAAAGGTCAAAGATCACATCTGTATCATCAAGCCCGATACCATAATCTGTCACCTCAATGATAAAATCATTCTCTGTTGAAAATAAAGTAACCTTAACCAAAGAGTCCTGTTCGGAAAATTTTATTGCATTCTCTATAAGGTGAACCAAAATCTGTCGCGTAAGCTCAGGGTCCACATAAATTTCTTTAATGTCATTATTAATATGCATATCTATTTTAATATTCTTCTGGCTGGCCCTGTCAGAAACCAGAGAAAATGTTTCATCCAATATTTCCCGGGCTAATATATTCTCAGGTTGTGACTTGAGCGACCCGAGTTGAAAACTTGTGATATGCAAAATATTTTGAACCAGTTTTAACAACGCCTCGCCACTGACTTTAATATCCTCAGCATAATCGCGATAAGTTGTAATATTAATTTCCCCCAAAACCTCATCTGCAATCAACGTCCCAAATCCAATGATCGCGTTAAGCGGTGTTCTGAGTTCGTGACTTACAGTCGACAGGAATTGAGCCTTGGCCACATCAGCGTCTTCTGCCCGGATTTTGGCAAGACGTAATTCCTGTTCCCGTTGCCAATGCTCGGTTATATCCTGAATAGTGCCATCCATACGGACGGCATCACCATTTTTCGTACGCAATATTTTACCTATTTGCCTGACCACCTTTTTCGTACCATCAGCAAGAATAATACGGTGAGTAATATTATAGGGGCACAAGTCTTTCAGAGCGTCGAAAATAGCTTTTCTCACATACTCCCTGTCTTCAACATGAACCATATCCATAAAGGCATCATATTTTGGCGCATGGAAGCTCGGTTCCAAACCAAAAATATTATAAACTTCATCAGACCATGTCACCTCATTAGACACCATTGTCCATTCCCAATTTCCAAGGCGGGCAATTTTTTGAGCCCCTGCCAGACGGGTCTGGCTTTCCACCAAAGCTTTGTTAGCTGTCACGAGCTTGGTAATATCTTTACCTTCTAGAACAATCAATGTTGATTGCCCATCATCAAGACATAGTTTTTTCAGCGAGATATCCAGAATAATTTTCTGATTATTCTCATCCAGCACATTAACGACAAGGGAAGAATCCTCCCCGGATTTAATATTTAACACAGCCTCTTTTATCAGAAAAAAATCTGTTTCACTGGCCCAGAATTCACAATCCCATATTTTCTTACCCACATCCTTCTGTGGTTTTACTTTTAGCATATGAATTGTGGTGTCATTATATTCCAGCACATCCCCGTCACCATTCATCTCAATAATTATGTGATGTGATGTATTAAAAAGCATTCTGAATTTTGCTTCATTTTCACGAATTGCTTTTTCCTGATCCAGCCTGTAACTGATATCCCGGCAAATTGCCGTAAAGCAGCAAGAACTTCCCTCTGGATGTTTCTGTATGGAAATATCAAGCGGAACCTTATCCCCTGATTTCGTTATGCCACAGAGATCAATTTGCTGGCCCATCCGGCGCGATTTTTCCTCTGTCTTGTCATAGGATTTGACAAGATCTTTATGAATGAAATGCATGGATTCAGGCAAGATAATATTTAATGATTTTCCAATAACCTCTGCGGTGCTATAACCGAAAATCTTTTCGGCAGCATCGTTATATCGAGTAATATTCTGATCTTGATCAAGCGATATGATCGCATCAGCCGAGAAATTAATGATCTCGGACAGAATATCTGTATCTTGCTCATCTGCAACAAATTTATTGCCCATTACTTGCCCTATATTCACTCGGGATTCAAGCGTTCGTATTTTAGCTTTACACATGAAACCCACACTTGGATACACTAAAAAAGCTATATATAAGATTCATTGTATATCATTAATTTTTATTATCCTTGACCTGCAACAATTCGATTTTCTGTGTTTTATGCTACGTAAACTGCGGCCCGTAAGTGATAATAAGAAGCAAAAACTTATGGAATGGTTAATTTTACTTGGCTATAGGCCATTATTTTAGACATAAAGCATAAATATAGGCCAAATGGGTTAGAAGAATACATAATATTACATCTTATAATAGAACGGCACGTTCACGCGCTACCTTATTAGCAGGTAATTTCCAATTTTATACCCCGCAAAACGTATGAAAGTATTTATGCAATTCCTTCAAAATGCCAAAATTTCACCCGATTTGTACTGTTTAATCCGGCATATATGAAAGCTACAATCAAGTATATTTGAAACATAATCATATTCTGGAAAGGCATGACAAAAAATACAATCTGGTTACGCCATGAGTTCCGCGCCACGGAACGCCGTACGCCGCTATTGCCGGGTGGTGCTAAGGCACTTATCAATCTTGGCTATGATGTTGTCGTCGAACGCTCTGACAAACGTATTATAAAAGACCACGCATTTTCCAATGCAGGTTGCCGTATGGTGGAGGCGGGATCATGGGTAAAGGCACCGGATAATGCCGTCATTCTGGGATTGAAAGAATTACCCGCCAAGCCGGAACGCCTGAAAAATACCCATGTTTATTTTGCCCATGCCTATAAGGAACAAAGTGGCTGGCAGGACTTGCTGGCCCGTTTCACGACTGGCGGCGGCGACCTTCTTGATATCGAATATATGGTCAAGGACGGCAAAAGAGTTGTCGCTTTCGGTTTTTGGGCCGGCTATATGGGCGCGGCCCTCGCTCTTATTCACTGGAACAACCAGCAATCGGGCGGGGTGCGCTATCTGAATAACAGCCTGCATCCTTTTGACAATGCCACTATTTTAGACGAAACCATTCAGAAATCTACCGTATCAGAAAAGAAACCACGGGTTCTGATCATTGGTGCCGGGGGGCGCTGCGGCAAGGGTGCCAAGGAAATTCTAACCCAACATGGAGCGAAGATTACCTGCTGGGGCCGGCAAAAGACAAACCGGATTGACAGAGCCGCCCTGCTGGATCATGACATCCTGATTAACTGTGCTTTCATCATGGATGACGTTCCGGCATTCCTGCGGCGCAAAGACCTGACTGAAAAGGCCCGCCTGTCGGTGGTGGCCGATATATCCTGTGATCCCTTCAGTGCCTTTAACCCGATTCCGCTGTATCATGAGACAACAAGCTGGGATAAACCTTATATTACCGTTGATGGGCCCAGTGGTCGCAAAACCGTGGATATAATCGCCATTGACAACCTGCCGTCCCTTTTACCACAGGAAGCCAGTATTGAATTTTCAGATCTGCTGTTACCTCATCTGATGACCCTGAAAAAACGTGACGATGACCCCATATGGGCCTCTGCCCGTAACAGTTTTGACAAGGCCGTCTGCCTGATGAACGCAGAATATGGTAAAATTCACGCTGTAAAATAAAAAAGGATGATATATGCCGTCACAGTCTTCTATCTCATGGCCCGCCATACATTGGGTCGGCGTTGGATTGGCATCAGGGCCGGGCATTGTTGCTCTGGCCAAAAAATGGGGTGAGATAACCGTCTGGGATATGTCCCTTGACCGGGCAAAGGCATTGAAAGACCACCTCACTGAGGGTGATAAACTAAACATCCGCCCGTTAAACCTGAATGACAAGGCGTCATTGGCCAACTTTCAGGATACCCTTAATCCGGGAGACATCATTGTATCCATGTTACCTGCGGCTTTCCATGTGCAAATGGCAAAGCTGGCCTTGAGTAAAAACTGCCATATGGCCACATCAAGCTACCTGAGTGATAATATGCTTGCCCTCCATAATGAGGCAATGGCAAAGGGCCTGTCCCTCGTCAATGAAGTGGGACTGGACCCGGGCATTGACCACCTATTGACCCATATTCTGGTGGATGAGGCACGGAAGGCAGACGTATTGGGCAAAGGGCGCATCATTGATTTTGTCTCCTATTGCGGTGGGGTTCCGGCCCGGCCAACAGCCTTTACCTATAAATTCAGCTGGACACCGCTGGGGGTGCTTACTGCCCTGACCAGTCCGGCCCGTATGATCCGGGATAGCGCGGCATGCACCGTAGAAAAAGCCTGGCAGGACGTTAGCGACCTTTCCCTCAATGGTGAGGTTTTTGAAGTCTACGCCAACCGCGACAGCTTGCCCTACATTGCCGAATACGGCCTTGACGGCGAAAGCAACCTGCGCACCTTCATCCGGGGAACATTGCGGTTGTCCGGCTGGAAAGCCGCATGGCAGAATATTTTCAAAGCCCTTGAAACCGCAAACCCCGCAGAGCTGAAATCACTCTCCGATCAATTATGGCAGGACCATCAATATGATGACGGTGAGGAAGACCGGGTGGTGCTTTATGTGGCGTTGACATCCACCGATGACAACAGCAATATATGGCAGGGCACCCTGTCCCTTGACTGCTTTGGCAAGGGGTGGCAGTCCGCCATGGCAAGGACGGTGTCCCTCACCGTGGCAGAGGCCGTCAATGCCCTTATGGAGGCCCGCCTTGATCCCGGCGTTCAGGCCGCCCCCCATGACATCACCGAAGCGCGCAAATGGCTGGACGGTCTGAAAGGTAACGGCATTGATATTCATATGGATATTCCGTAACCAAACTATCCATATTTCCGATTGCAAAGCTTGCGACTTTACCTGTACCCTCTTTCGATGGAAGAATATGATTATGTCATTATTGGCGGCGGGTCTGCCGGGTGCGTATTGGCGCGAAGGCTGGTGGAGGCCGGGCGTCAGGTTTGCCTGCTGGAAGCCGGAAAGAGGGACAAAAGCCCGCTGATCCATATCCCGCTGGGCATGGCGGCCATTCTGCCGGGCAAGCATGTGAACTGGGCCTTTGAGACGGAGCCACAACCGGGCCTTAACGGGCGGCGCGGCTATCAGCCACGGGGCAAAACCCTCGGCGGGTCCAGCAGCATCAACGCCATGCTTTACGTACGTGGGCACCGCAGTGATTATGATGACTGGGCGGCAGAAGGCAATGCGGGTTGGGGCTATGATAACATTCTGCCCTATTTCAAAAAGGCGGAAAATAACGAACGCGGAGCCGATGATTTTCACGGCACCGGCGGCCCGTTGAATGTGGCCAATCAGCGAAGTCCTATCCCCTTTAACGAGAATTTCATCGAAGATGCCAAGGAGCTTCAACATAGCTTTAACCCGGACTTTAACGGAGAGCGGCAAGAAGGCATCGGCCCCTATCAGGTGACCCAGATCAACGGTCAGAGGTGCAGCGCGGCTGTGGCCTATCTTAAGCCAGTCCGAAACCATCCGAAGCTGAATATCATTACCCAGGCCCATACATCTGAACTGGTCTTTGACGGGGCGCGCTGTGTCGGTGTGAATTATATACATCACGGCCAGAAGAAAACCGTGCGTGCCCGAACAGAGGTCATTCTGTCAGCCGGGGCTTTTGGCACGCCGCAAATCCTTATGCTGTCCGGTATTGGCCCGGCAGAGAAGATTAAAAAACACGGCATAGAGGTTCGCCACAATCTGCCGGGTGTAGGCGCGAATTTTCAGGATCACATAGATTATGTGGCCGGATACAAGGCCCGGTCGCTGGACCTGATCGGCTTTTCCCTGCCCGGTTTCGTTAAAATGACTGCTGAGGCTATTCGCTATGCCTTCACACGGCGCGGGGTTTTTGCCTCAAGCGTGGCCGAAACAGGCGGCTTTTTAAAAACTGATCCTGCCCTTGACCGCCCGGACATCCAACTGCATTTCGTGAACGGTCTTGTGGACGACCATAACCGCACCCTCCATTGGGGACACGGCTTCAGTTGCCATGTCTGCGTTTTGCGACCAAAAAGCAGAGGCACCGTTGACCTCCATAGTGCTGACCCTCTGGCACCGCCCAGAATAGACCCGGCTTTTTTCAAGGAACGATCAGATATGGATGTGATGATCAAGGGCTATAAAATCATGGACAAGATCATGAACGGCCCACGCCTGAAGGCTCAGGTAACCGAAAGTCTGTTTAGCCCCCATAGCCATAGTGATGCGGACATAGAACAAGTCATCCGAATGCGTGCAGACACCGTATATCACCCGGTCGGCACCGCAAAGATGGGCCATGACACTATGGCCGTAGTCACCCCGGACAGTCTGAAAGTTCACGGCATAGACGGTCTGCGGGTGGTGGATGCCTCTATCATGCCAACCCTGATCGGCGGTAACACCAATGCCCCAACCATCATGATCGCGGAAAAAGCCAGTGATATGATCCTTCTACCTCACTTTCCCTGATACCAGTCCCTATCTCGACTTCAATATCTAAAATAATATATTACTAAATAATACAGACATATCTGGAGCATATTTAATGGCAAGAAACACCAGCGTTATAATTGGCAAGCATTTCTCAGAATTTATTGAAATAAAAATTGAACAGGGCCGATTTGAATCAACGAGTGAAGCCGTTCGCGCTGGTCTTCGGTTGCTCGAAAATGAAAAAAATAAAGCAGTTTTCTTTAAAAAGATTTGGCAAAGAGCAAACCAAATTATATCTGTCCACTATAAAAAACAAAATGAAATTGATAGTAGATGACCCCCTTATAGGTAATCACAGACCAGATATTAAAGAAGGCTACCATAGTACTGTCTCAGGATTGCACATTACCCAGCACCCCATTATGCAACGACACGCAACGATCCATTTTTCGGGCGAGGTCTATGTTGTGGGTGGCGATCAGGGCGGAGATTCCTTCTTCACGGGACAGGCGGAGCAACTCATTCATGACGCCGTTGCCGGTGGCCTCGTCAAGGTTGCCGGTTGGCTCATCGGCCAGCAGAATTTTAGGTTTACCCACCAACGCGCGGGCGATGGCAACCCGTTGTTGTTCGCCGCCGGACAGTTCGGACGGGCGATGGTCAAAGCGTTTGCCCATACCCATTTTTTCCAGCATTTCAGCGGCCCGTATCCGGGCATTGGCCTTGCTGACCCCGGCGATAATTTGCGGCAATATTACATTCTCAATAGCACTGAATTCCGGCAACAGGTGATGGAATTGATAGATAAAGCCCACGTCATGGCGGCGGATGCGGGTGCGTTTATTGTCGGACAGGTCGCTGCATGCCCGGCCATCTATGGTCACCTCGCCGATGCTCATCCCGTCCAGAAGACCGGCAATCTGAAGCAGGGTTGTCTTGCCGGACCCTGACGCGCCGACCAGGGTCACGACCTCACCCTTGTTCAGGGTAAAATTCACCCCCTGCAGGATATGTAAATCCTTGCCGCCCTGAATGAAATGACGGTGAATGTCGCGCAGTTCCAGAATTATATCGCTCATCGGGTTCCCCTATTCATAGCGCAATGATTGAACAGGATCGACCTTAGCCGCCCGCCAAGCTGGCAGTAAGGTTGCAAGGAAGCTTAACCCCAAGGCTACGATCACAACAATCATGACCTCCTTCCCCTCTACGATGGCGGGGACTTCGGACAGGAATCGTACCTCTCCCTCCCACAGGCTGAGGCCGGTCATCCGTTCGATAAAGTCCAAAATGGGCTGCACATTATAGGCAATAGCCAGCCCGAGCATCGTGCCAAGGAAGGTGCCAAGGATGCCGATACAAGCCCCGACCATAAAGAAAATCCGCATGATGGAGCTGCTGGATACGCCCATGGTGCGCAGGATCGCCACGTCGCGGGTTTTATTCTTGACCATCATAATCATGGTCGAAACGATATTGAAAACCGCCACCAATATAATGAACGACAGGATGATAAACATCACATTACGTTCCACCTGCAGCGCATTGAAAAAGCTGCTGTTGAGCATACGCCAATCAATGAGCCGTCCGCCATTTTCAAACTGACGGGTGACCTGATCGACCACCGGGAACATTTCTGTTGTCATATCGGGATGGGTCAGAATGATCTCCAGCGCGCCCACCTGATCGCCGTACTGAAAATAGGTCTGGGCCTGGGCCAGCGGCATGAAGAAATAATTGGTATCATAATTATATTCCCCGACCTCAAATACCGCCCCGATCTTATAGCTGGCAATGCGGGGCATGGTGCCAAAGGGCGTGATCCGTCCGCGCGGGGTCACCAAAGTTACCAGATCTCCAACGGTCAGATTATATTTTTCCGCCAGCCGGATGCCGATGATAATATCATTCTCCCCCGCACCGAAATTATTCAACGTCCCCTGCCTTATATTGTCGGAAACCAAGGTCATCTGTTTCAAATCACCGGGCCGTATTCCACGGACCAGAGCCGGAACGCTGTTGCTGCCAAAGGTGGCCAGCGCATTCCCCTCAATAATCGGCAGAACCTTGACCACATTATTGATTTTCTTCAGGCGCGTAACCGCATCGTCATAGTCGCTCATCTTACCGCCCAGAGGCTGATAGAGCATATGGCCGTTAAAGCCGATGACCTTGCTAAGCAGTTCCTCACGAAAGCCGTTCATCACCGACATGGTCACGATCAGCACCATAACCCCGATGGCAATGCCCAACAAAGAAAACAACGCGACCAGCGTGACGAACCCCTCGTTGCTCCTGATTTTCAGATAGCGAAAAGCCACCATCCGTTCATGGGCGTTGAACATATCCTATGCCCCCAGCTTTGCGAGCGCATCATCAAGGGACATTTCCGCACGATCCCCCGTGGCCCGGCATTTCAGCTCAACCACGCTGTTTTTCAGCCCCCTCGGCCCAACGATCAACTGCCACGGCAGACCCGCCAGATCCATATCGGCGAATTTACCCCCCGCGCCCATATCCCGGTCATCATACAAGACCTCTACCCCCGCATTACGCAGGCTGAGGTAAATATCATCACAGGTGGCCGTACAGGCCGCATCCCCAACCCGCAGGTTCAGCAGACCAACCTTATAAGGGGCCACGGCTTCGGGCCAGATAATGCCGTTGTCATCATGATTTGCCTCAATCAACGCGCCCACAAGGCGGGATACCCCGATGCCATATGACCCCATCTCCACCGGAATGAGTTTGCCATCCGGCCCGGCGACCTTGGCGTTCATTGCCTCTGAATATTTGGTGCCGAAAAAGAAAATATGTCCGACCTCTATGCCCTTTGCCGTGCGCAGGTCAGCATCATCCACCGGGCAATTATCCGGGTCGTGCTTTTCTTCCTCCATGGCGTATAGGCTTTGCAGTTTTTCGATGGTTTCCGGCGCAATATCCCCGGTCAGGCTGGCCAGTTCAAAATCCTCAATCGCCTTGTCATAATAGAGCGTGCTTTCGCCGGTATCGGCCAAAATCTGAAATTCATGACTCAGGTCACCGCCAATGGCCCCGGTATCGGCCCGCACCGGTATCGCCACCAGCCCAAGCCGGGCAAAGGTCCGCAGGTAAGCCACATACATCTTGTCATAGGACACGCGCCCCGCATCCGCATCAATGTCAAAGCTGTAATTATCCTTCATAAGGAATTCGCGGCCCCGCATGATGCCAAAGCGCGGGCGAACCTCATCCCGGAATTTCCACTGGATATGATAGAGATTTAACGGCAGGTCTTTATAGGATTTTACATCCCCCCGGAACAGGTCGGTGACCATTTCCTCATTGGTGGGGCCGTACAGCATATCGCGCCCGTGACGGTCGGTTATGCGCAGCATTTCCTTGCCGTAAGCCTCATAACGGCCACTTTCCTGCCAAAGATCAGCGGATTGAATGGTGGGCATCAGGATTTCCTGCGCCCCGGCCCGGTCCTGTTCCTCGCGGACGATCTGTTCAATCTTGTGCAGCACCCTTAGCCCCATCGGCAGCCAGATATATATCCCGGCGCTGGTTTGTCGGATCAGTCCGGCACGCAACATCAAACGATGGGACGTAACCTGCGCCTCGGCAGGATTTTCTTTAAGGGTCGGCATGAAGGCAGACGATAGACGCATAGTAATAACCTTTAATAAAATAATCTGGTTTTATAAACGTCTCGCCCGGTTATTACTAGGGTCTTTCTAACCAAATACACGCAAACACGGCAACCTGAGAGGCGCGTTCTGAATATTACCATAATTACTGAATACTATCTTTGACGTTTTCTCATGATGCCAAGGCCTAACAACCCAAGCCCCAATAAAACGATCGGGGCGGGTTCGGGAATATTACTTGGACGTTGTCGGGTAAAGAGGTAATTTCCAACAACAATATCCCCATAATTATTAATACCCATAAATATACTACGCGCATTAATAGGAGAAAAAGGGTGATTACTATTAACCAGATCAAGGAGGTTATACATTGTCCCGTTTTCCCATAAATAAGGCGTCAGACCACCGCTGATGCTATCTGTATAACCGATAGCCTGCCCATTATCATTAATATCAATCCCTCTGCTTGTGCTTCGTTCGTTTTGAGGAAGCAGGGTACCCAGGTCGACCATACCGTTCACAGAATCCCAAAGAAATGCATGATCGACGTCGAAAGCGCTACCTGTAGATGGGTATTTCCTGATCAGTGAAGTTCCTGTTACCACGCCGGAATTATTAATTGATTGTCCATAACTACTATTACCACCAAGGGTGCCCAGATCGGTCATTCCGGTATTGCTATCCCATACGAAGGCATGCTGTACTATACTGCTGTTTATTTCTGATGCCCCTGTAACCTGACCATTGTTATTTATCCCTCTCCCAAAACTGTTTGATCCTCCAAGGGTTCCAATGTCTGTCAAGCCGTTCTCATCTCCGATATAGGCACGCGTGCTCGTATCGTTATTTGTTTTTGAATAGCCGGTCACCAGACCGTTATCATTGACATCCTGCCCAGTATTGGATGAGCCGCCCAAGGTGCCGATATCAGTGAGTATAGTGGTGCCAGCATCCTTGACAATCCCGTGTTGGGGCGTATATCCGTTTACGGCTGAACTTCCTGCCATTCGACCATTGTTATTAATGGCATATCCACGGCTGTTTGTACCACCAAGCGTGCCTAACACAGTAAGGTCTGAATAAAACAAGTCTGTATACCAACCCGTTGCGGCATATGAATCAGAATCAAATGTATTTACAATGCTCGGCGTAACAAATGCTCTGTCCAGACTTGTATTTCCTGCAGGAATATATCCTGTTATCTGCCGGGAATCGTTAATATCTGTACCAACAACCTGTGCATTAAATCCAGAACCGGGCGGGGCCCTTAAAATTGTTACATCATATACCGGTACCGCATGGGCATCCGTTACAAGCATGACAAAGGTTGCAACCAATGCAAAAATAATTTTGGTCTCTCTCAGAACTCTATACGTCATTACACACTTCCTCCTAATATGCGATGATACGCATATAAGAGATCAATAAGATATAGCCGTAATATAAAGTCAAACTTATTCAAAAAAATTAACTATAACTATGAAAAAAAGGCTCCAAAACAGGCCAATGTGTAAAGTATTCCGACACATTTATGGTTAATATTATGGATTGTTTTCCTGATCCAAAGAAGACACACAGAGAATCACTATTTGAAACGGTTTTTACGGAAATTTCCGGCTTTTCAGGCAAAATTCATTCAACAGTTGCTGCTTCTGTGCCCCCAATGGTTTGCCATCAAGAGTTACCTTGCCGTCTTTGATAGCGATTTGGCCCAGAGGCACATGGCCTTCCAAGCCGGGGTGGTTGGCGAACTGTTCAATGGGCCTGTCCCCCAGCCGGTTTTCTTTGGCCACGTCGAGAATCAGTTGGAAGGAAATCTTGTCTTTCAGGTTTAAATCCATCGCCGGCGATAAATCTGCCGGTTTTACCGCCTTGCCCCGCACGTCAACCCCGGCCTTATAGGTCACATCATCGGACGGGATATATTCCGTCAAAACGCGGCAATTCTCGCGCGATACAAAAGCCCGTGTTTCTGCGGAAACACTTGGAAATATTAAGATTTTGTTAATAATCAATGTTGCAAAAATACATCGCCACATGTTATCTGCTCCTGTTACCCCTGCGAATACAAGGTTTCGTCACTATCCCACATGTGTGTGCTTTTTGCAACAGATGAGGATAAATTGATAAATATGTCATTTTTGTTAATGACAGATCAAGTCCGCGCGGCTATGGTCTCAATCGAACGTGAGGCCCAAGTCTAGGGAGGGAAAATCTCTACACCACGTCGGAAAAATTAAAAAATAATATTCGGCTAATAATAAAAATTATTTAATTTAAAAAAAAGCAAGACTGTAACGGTCTTGCTTTTTTTTGGCCTATGCGCAAAGGGTCAATACCCCGCCGCCTGACCGTCTTTGCGCATTTCGGATGCGGCTTTATAGACGCCCTGCTTTTCGTCCCACAGAATCATCTGATAGCCGCCGTACCCGCCCTTGCCCACTTTGACCCTATGGCCCCGTTTGCGCAGGTCGGCAACCACACTGTCCTCAACGCCTGTTTCCACATTCAACACGCCGCCGTCCGTCATAATTTCGCCCGTAGGCTGGCTGGAGCCATCATGGCGATAGCGGGCCACATCCCCGGCCTCCTGCACATTCATGCCGAAATCTATGATGTTGGTGATGATCTGGGCATGACCCTGTGGCTGCATGCCGCCGCCCATCAGGCCAAAGCTCATCAGCGGTTTTCCGTCCTTCATGACAAAAGCCGGAATGATGGTATGGAACGGTCTTTTGCCCGGCGCATAGACATTGGGATGGCCTTTTTTCAAGGTGAACAGCTGCCCCCGGTCCTGCAACATAAAGCCAAGGCCATCAGGCACAAGGCCGGAGCCCATACCCCGGTAATTGCTCTGAATAAGGCTGACCATCATGCCGTCCTTATCGGCCACGGTCAGATAAATGGTATCGCCGTTTTTCAGCACATCGGGATCAGGATATTTCACTTCACGGATAACACTATCCATATGGATCAAGGCCCGACGTTCGGCGGCATATTCCTTTGACAGCAGATGTTCGATAGGGGCCTTGTAATAATCCGGGTCCGCATAGAATCTGGCCCGATCCTCAAAGGCCAGTTTCTTGGCCTCCGCATGAACATGCAAATAGTCGGCGCTGTTATGGCCCATAGCGGCCAGATCGAACCCCTCCAGTATATTCAGCTGTTCCAGCGCGGCAATCCCCTGCCCGTTCGGCGGGAGTTCATAAACGTCATAGCCCCGATAATTGACCGATTGCGGCTCAACCCATTCACTATGATGGGCGGCAAGGTCTTCTTTGCGCAGGTAGCCCCCGATACGTTTCATATAGAGTTCTATAGTATCCGCAATGGGGCCGTTATAAAAGGCATCCCGCCCGCCGTCCGCAATCAAGCTCAATGTTCTGGCCAGGTCAGGGTTTTTAAAAACCTGACCCTCAACAGGAGCTTTGCCGCCGGGGTAATAGGTTTTTAGAAAATTATCAGTTTCCTCTACACCGGATTTGGGGTCGAGATAACGTTTGCCGGCCACTTTCATATAATAAGTGATCAGTTGGGTCAGCGGCACGCCTGCGCGCGCGTAGGCAATGGCGGGGGCCAGATTTTCCTTCATGGACAGCCTGCCGAATTTACCATGAAGCGCAAACCAGCCATCCACCGTACCCGGCACAGATACCGGAAGAACGCCGAAAGGCGGAATATCGCCGCGCCCCCGTTTCTGTAATTCAGCCGCAAGATCATCATAGCTCATCCCCATGGGCGAGCGGCCCGACCCGTTCAGGCCATAGAGCTTTTTGGATTTCGGATCCCAGACAATGGCAAATATATCGCCGCCGATACCACTGCCGGTGGGTTCCATCAGGCCAATGGCCGCGTTGGCTGCAATGGCGGCATCAACCGCCGTGCCGCCTTTTTTAAGAATGTCCAGCGCAATCTGGGTCACCAGAGGGATGCTGGTGGCGGCCATGCCATGCTGTGCGATAACCTGAGAGCGGGTGGCGAACTGCGCGCCCACATTGCGGTCCCCACGCTTGGATAGCGGCCAGTCATCGCCCGCCGTTACATTATCAATTGTCGTCATGAAAAGCCCCATAACAATTAAAAAACTTAACATATGCCTCATGGCACCCTCCCGGAATTTATTTGCGTCCGTCCAGAATGAACTGACGCACATCTTTGGCCAGCTTTTCAAAAGAAGGATGATGGAGATACATCATATGCCCGGCCTCAAAATAATCCATGGTGATCCGCTTCGGGTCCATGCCATATTGGGCCATGGTATATTCTGTACCGAAAAAAGGCGTTGCCATATCAAAATAACCGTTGGCCACATAAACCCGAAGGTCTTTGTTCTGACGCATACCCCGGGCCACATAATTGCCCAGCGCGGGATAGCCCCCGGTCCAGCTTTTCCCCTGTTTCCAGTTCCAGTTCCGCCCCGGTTTAAAGCTCAATACTTCATATCGTTCATCCCGCACCACATTAAGATCACGGGCGAAATAGTCATTGATCGCGGCAGTATAGGCGGCGCTGATGCCGTAACCGGAAGGGTCGGCCTCAAAGGATTCGCCGGCATCATCTTCCTCGGTCCCGGTATAGCGGCCATCCAGACGGCCCACCACCTTGCCCTGATCCCGGAGCAGTTCCTTCATAAAGCGAAACTCATTCACCCGAAGGCGGGCATGGCGCAGATATTGCTGACTTAATCCGGTATAAAGGCTGAGCTTTTCCGTGGTGGCCGCGCGCTCGGCATCCGTCATGCGATTGCCTTTAAGCAGGGCCACGGAATAGTCATTTATGGCGAATTTTCTGGCCTCATCCACGAAGGATTCCAGCGTGCGGCCCTGTTTATCCACCTTGCCGTGATACCAGGCTACGGCGGCAAAGGTCGGCAGGAAACTCACATAGGGATCATCATTGGCCGACGCCCCGTCTGTGGTCTGAAAATCCAGAATGGACGACACCAGAATGAGGCCGTTTAGCGCCATACTGTTATAGCCCTGCTGCAATTCCTTAACCAAAGCCGCCGTCCGGGTAGTGCCATAGCTCTCCCCGCCCACATATTTGGGCGAATTCCAGCGTTTATTCTTGGTCACATAAATCTGGATAAACTTGGCCACCGACTTTGCATCTTCATTAAGGCCCCAGAAATCCTTGCCCTTGCCCTTGCCAATCACGCGGGAATAGCCGGTGCCGACCGGATCAATGAACACAAGGTCCGTTACATCAAGCAGGCTCAACGGGTTATCGGTAACAGAATAAGGCGCGGCCCCGGCATTCTGCGCATCACTTGGCACATCAATGCGTTTAGGTCCGAAAACCCCCATATGTAGCCACAAAGAGGCCGACCCCGGCCCACCATTGAACATGAATGTTACCGGACGCTTCGAAGCATCCTTCACACCGTCTTTGGTATAGGCAATAGAGAAAATACTGGCGACCGCCTCCCCCTTGTCATTCTTCAGGTGCGTATCCGCCGCTGTGACCGTATATTTCACGGTCTGGCCGTTGAATTTACCCGTATGTTGTGTAACGGACTTTTGTATTTCCGGAATTTTTGCTTCTGGCTCTTTCTTTTTTTCTTCAGCGGCAAAAGACTGCCCCAGTGAAAGAGAAAAAATTCCAATAATCATAAAAATTTTGAGTGTATGGTTCATGCTGTATCCCCGCATTTTAAGTTTATTTTATTCTACCCTCTACCCTTTTACCATAGTGGCAAAATAGATGACATAAAGCAAGAAATCAAATATACAGTCCTTCACGGGTAATGAAGGTCCCTTATCAGGCCATAAAGAAAATAAAGGAAATACAGAATGATAAAAGTTTTTTTAGCCACCATCCTGCTTGCCGCCGCATCGCTATCATCATTTGCCAGTCCAAAAGACGAAGCCGAAATCACACAAATCATAATGGACCTTAAAACCGGATGGGAACAGGGCGACGGCACCCCCTTCCGCGAACATATACTGGATTTTAAAGGATTTCGCAGTATTGAAAGCGGCGGCCAGAACACCCCCTTGGATGACCTTGTCACGCACCACGTGGAGCCGGAAAAAACGTCTCTGGAATATTTAAAAATTGATATTGCAAATATAGAAATTCATCTGGAAAAGGACTTTGCCTGGGCTATCACGGACCAGCGTGTGAAGGGCAAGGTAAGAAAGAACGGCAAGACATTTGACAAAGGCGGCTATCAGACTTTTCTATTCCGGCGCATAAACGATAGCTGGAAAGTAGTTCACAGCCATTCTTCCTCACGGGATTATAATCCCAAGAGGCACGGACCCATGAAAACGGCCAAATAACTTATAATGTATTGATCAGACCTTTAAAGCCGGCGGCCCTGGCAAAGTCCGCCGCAGTTCTGTCATCGTCTGATTTAACGGTCACGTCTGCCCCATAGTCAAGCAACATATCAACCACGGGATCATTACCCAGACTGGCCGCTGTCATGAGCGGCGTATAGCCCCCGGCCTGTATCACATTGGGTTTTGCCCCGGCTTTAAGCAACAGGCTGGCTATGGCCCCCTGCCCTGCGGCACAAGCACTATGCAAGGGTCGCAAGTCTGTCATATTATCCGCATGAATATTCACATTGGCCCCCATCTCCACCAGCAGAGCCGCCGATTCCAGCGATCCAAAAAAACACGCCAGATGCAGGGCGGAAAAACCGTCGCCGCTCAACTGATCTATATCACTTTCACGGGCCAGAACGCTCGCAAGCTTTTCATGCATATTCAAGGCCGCCAGATCAAATTTATCCAGATCCGGATTATGGTCCAGCAAAGCCTGTGTCAGCTCACCCTTACCCAGATAGAGGGTAAAAAGAATGGCCGATACCCCGTCCGTACTGCGGCTTGATGCCAGAGCCGGGTCCGTGGCCAGTATGGCCTGCAACTTTGTCGCATCAGCCACATCTATGGCCTTGAATAAATCATCCCGTGACATAATTTTCTCCTTAATATTGATAGTCAACCATACCCTGACGGGCCAGCTCATCGGCCTTTTCATTACCCGGATCACCGTTGTGGCCCTTGACCCACTTCCAGGTGATATTATGGCTTTCCACCTGCTTGTCCAATGCCTGCCATAGCGCGGCATTCTTCACTGGCTTGCGGTTGGCCGTACGCCAGCCGTTTTTCTTCCAGTTGTGAATCCATTTGGTAATACCGTCCTTCACATAGATACTGTCCGTATAGAGGGTTACATGACAGGGGCCTTTCAGGGATTTCAGCCCCTCTATGGCGGCGGTCAGTTCCATCTGGTTATTGGTGGTTTCCGCCATGCCGCCGGTCAGCTCCTTGCTATGCCCGCCGGACACCAGCCACGCGCCCCAGCCCCCTGGCCCCGGGTTGCCCGAACAGGCCCCATCCGTATAAATCACCACTTCTTTCATAAATCCAGTCCATATTCTGACGGGTTTTTAACCGTCCTGTGAAATTTTAATTTACGGATATATTCCGCCGGGTCCTTGACCTGCACCAAAGCCCCCTCCACCTGATTAAGCCAGTCATACAGCCGGGACAGTAAAAACCGGAACGCCGCCCCCCGGCACAGAATGGGCATGGCAGCCATTTCATTCTTTGACAGGGGTCTGATCTCCGCATATCCCCTGAGCAGCCACATGGCCTTGGTCATATTAAAGGCCCCGTCCCCTTCGAAGCACCAGGCATTCAGGCAAATGGCCACGTCATAGGCCAATATATCATTACAGGCGAAGTAATAATCGATCAGCCCGGACAAGGCCCCATCCATGAAAAACACATTATCGGGGAATAGGTCAGCATGAATAATGCCCTCTGGCAAACGGTACGGCCAATTTGCTTTCAGGAAAGACATCTCGTCATGGAGCAATTCTTTCAGTCCCGCCGCCACATCATCGGCGTGGCCCGAACACTGGCTGACCAAATCCTGCCAGCCAGCTACTGACAGGGCATTTTTACGTTTGAGGTTAAAATCTGCCGCCGCCAAATGCATCCGGGCCATTTCCTGTCCCAATTGATAACAATGGTCCGGCCCCGGCCTGCTCACCGACAGGCCATTGAGGAAACTAATCAGGGCCGCCGGACGTCCACACAAAACCTTCAGAACATTGCCCATACGGTCCGCCACCGGCGCCGCCGTGTTACAGCCCTTTTTCACCAGATGATCCATCAACCCCAGAAAAAAGGGCAAATCATCGGGATTCACCCGCTTTTCATAAAGGGTCAATATATAAGACGCCTTGGTGGTTTGCAGGATATAGTTGGAATTTTCGACTCCTTCGGCAATGCCCTTGAAGGCCATCACCGACCCCGCATCATAACTATCCAGAAACGCCTCAATCTCATCGGCACTCACATGGGTATAGACCGCCATCCTCAGCCCTCCTTCAACAAGACAGAGGGTAGTTTAAACTGGACATTTTCTTCCACCGTCATCACCGTTTCCAGACGCACATCATAGCGCGTTCTAAAGGCCTCAATCACTTCCTCTACCAGAATTTCAGGAGCCGATGCCCCGGCGGAAAGGCCCACATTACGCACATCGGACAACCAGCTCCAGTCAATATCCCCGGCCCGCTGTATGAGCATGGATTTACAGCCCTGTCGCTTGGCGACCTCCACCAGGCGGCGGGAATTGGAACTGTTGGGCGCACCGATGATCAGCACCGCTTCTGCCTTTTCCGCCAAGGCCTTGACCGCCCCCTGACGGTTGGTGGTGGCATAGCAGATGTCTTCTTTTTTCGGGTCCCGTATGCTGGGAAATTTAGCCTTCAAAGCCGCAATAATATCGGCGGTATCATCCAGTGACAGGGTGGTCTGGGTGATATAGGCCACATTATCGCTATTCCCGAGGTTTAGTTTTTCCACATCCTGCGGCGTTTCCACCAGCGTGATCCGCCCCGCGCCCACCTGTCCCATGGTGCCAACCACCTCCGCATGACCCGCATGACCGATCATGATGATCTCGGCACCGGATTTTTCATGACGTTCAGCCTCCCGGTGGACCTTGCTCACCAAAGGGCATGTGGCATCCACATAAAGCATCTTGCGCCTGTTTGCTTCCTCGGGCACGGATTTTGGGACGCCATGAGCGGAGAAAACCACCGGCACATCATCCGGCACATCGTCCAGCTCATCGACAAAGATTGCCCCGCGCTGACGAAGCCCCTCCACCACGAATTTATTATGGACGATCTCATGGCGCACATAGACCGGCGCGCCGTATTTCTCCAGCGCCATTTCAACAATTTGAATAGCCCGGTCAACACCCGCACAGAACCCTCTGGGGTTGGCGATATATACTGTCATATCACTGGTCATGAAAAAGTTACCGTCCTGCGTCCATCATACCCATACAAGTCACACATAACACGTAAGCATTATTGGGATCATTCAATTGACCAAAAATGGATAATCTATCCAAAATCTGCGCGGCCAGAATATCCTGCGGGCTTATGGTGCGCGCAAACAGAATTTTTCCAAGCGTGGCATTACGTTCCATAATCTCGGTCAGCAATTTTGCCTCCCAGGGAATAGGATCTTCCCAATAGGCAAGCCGGTAATCTGTAAGCCCGGCCCTTTTTGCCGTCGCGGCCACCGCATCTTCAAAGGTACCCAGACTATCCACCAGACCAATTTCCAGAGCCTTGTTGCCGGTCCAGACACGGCCCTGAGCTATTTCATTGACCTGTTCCACGGTCATATTGCGGCCCTCTGCCACGATATTCAGGAAACGATCATAACCATTTTCGATATTGCTCTGAATTATGGCCTTGATCTTTTCGGGCAAGGGCTTGCCTATCCCGGCAAAAGACAGAGGTGTTGTCCCAACCCCGTCCGTCGTAATGCCGATGGCGGCCAGCGTTCCTTCAATGTTGGGAATGGCCCCGAAAATACCGATAGACCCGGTAATCGTGGTGGGTGACGCCCAAATCTCGTCAGCCTGTGCCGAAATCCAGTAGCCACCCGAAGCCGCCAGCGACCCCATGGACACCACAACCGGCTTGCCCGCTTTTTTCAATTGCAGGACTTCCTGACGAATAAGTTCCGAGGCAAAGGCACTGCCCCCCGGGCTGTTCACCCGCAGGATAACCGCTTTGACGCTATTATTCAGCCGGGCTTCGCGCAGATGCCGGGAAACGGTGTCCCCGCCGGCCACGCCCTGTGGCTGTTGCCCGTCCATGATCGTACCGTTGGCATAGACCACCGCGATCAGGTCTTTTGGCGGTAAAATGGCTGGAGTTTTGACCGTAAGGTAGCTGTTATAGCCAATAAATTTATCTTTCAGACCAGATATGGTGGTCCCCAGCTGCTCCGCCAGATAAACCCGCCATTCTTCACGTGTTTTCAGGCCGTCAACCAGTTTATATTTCAGGGCATACGCCCCAAGATCACCCTTCATGCTCGCAAGGTCAACATCTGCATTGTCAAAACTTGCGGCAAATTCCGCCTTATCCAAATTACGGCCAGTAACAACGCTATTGGTAAATTCCCCCCACAGATCACCCATTAATGCCAGACTGGCCTCCCTGGCCGCCGGGGACATGTCACTACGGATGAACGGCTCCATAGCGGACTTGTATTTGCCGACCCGGAACAATTGAACCTCTGCCTTGATTTTATCCAGAAAGCCTTTGTAATAGCTCTGATATGATCCATAGCCATAAAGCTCCACCGCGCCATACGGGTTTAAATAAATCTCATCTGCATAGGAGGAAATCAGATAAGCTGCCTGACTATAGCTGTTGCCGTAAGTGATAATTTTTTTGCCGGACTTGCGAAAGCGGGCCATGGCATCACCGATATAATGGAGCGTGGCGGGCAAAGCCCCGGCCAGATGATTGGTATCCAAAACCATCATCTTGATGTTATTGTCTGTTGCCGCCAAATCCATGGCCTTGACCACATCCCGCAAAATAGTCTGGCGTTTGATTTTACCGCCGGCCAGCGCCGCCGCAGGCGACTGGTCATAGATTTTCTGTTCCTGTATGGCCCCGTCCAACGACACCACAAGTGCCCCGTTCGTGGGAACTCTGATGCTTTCTTCCTTGAACAGGGAAACAATGATGAACAGTACCAATATGAGAAATAACAGCGTTCCAACCACCGACTGGAATTTTCTGAAATATACCCAAAATCCCCTAAGTATGCTGAGAATAAAAGAAAAAATTGCTTTTATAATGGTCATGAACGCTGACTTTCTGAAATTATTCAATTGATTTTCTGCATTTATTGCAGAAATACCGGCCATGATCAATGCCTTATGATTTTGCGGTCTTATCTGCCGTTGACTCTCCGGCCTATCCGGCTATGATGGCGGCCATGCTGACAGACCCTGCGGGAGAGACTGTTTAACAGCGCCGAAGGAGCAACCGCCCCGGAAACTCTCAGGCACCAAGGACCGCAGGATAATACGGCACTCTGGAAAGCGGATTTTCATTAATCCCACCGACGGGGTAAGTTGTGCTTCGCACAATCAAATCTCTCAGGTATCCATGACAGAGGGGGCACCGATGGCACGGGTTTGCGTGCGAAAAGTGCTTGCTCTGGAGAAATATATGAGTGCCGATAACAGCGACCTTCTGAAAACACCCCTCTATGATCTGCATGAGGAACTTGGCGGCAAAATGGTGCCTTTTGCGGGCTACCTTATGCCGGTGCAATATCCTCTGGGGGTAATGGGGGAGCATAAACATACCCGTTCCGCCGCCGGTCTTTTTGATGTCTCCCACATGGGACAGGTAGTGATTTGTGGCCCCGATGCCGATCAGTGGATCGAAAGTCTGGTGCCCGGAAATATCATTGACCTGAAAGAAAACCACATCCGCTACAGCATGTTCACCAATGAACGCGGCGGTATCATGGACGACCTGATGATCACCAAGCGGCAGGATGATCTGTTTCTGGTGGTTAATGCGGCCTGTAAGGCGGCGGACATCGCCCATATGCGCGTTCATTTGCCCGATGGCTTCACCCTGACCGAACTGAATAACCGCGCCCTTGTCGCCCTGCAAGGGCCAAAGGCGGCAGAGGTTCTGGCCCGCTTTGCGCCAGAAGCCGATGATATGGATTTCATGACCTACGCGGAGGTTAGTATTTGCGGGGCGGACTGTTACATCAGCCGCTGCGGCTATACCGGTGAAGACGGCCATGAAATTTCCATCCCTGCCCATATGGCGGAGGACGTCTGCCGCGCCCTGCTGGCCGAGGATGAGGTCGAAGCCATCGGCCTTGGTGCCCGGGACAGTCTGCGCTTAGAAGCCGGGTTATGTCTCTATGGCCATGACCTGACCGAGGAGACAACCCCGGTTGAGGCCGCGCTACTCTGGTCCATTGGTAAACGGCGGCGCGCAGAAGGCGGCTTTCCCGGTGACAAGATCATTCTGAACCAGATCATCCATAAAAACTATACCCGTAAACGTGTCGGCATCCTGCCTGATGGCCGCGCCCCGGCCCGGGAAGGGACAGAAATTCTGGACAAGGACGGCGCACAGATTGGCATCATAACAAGCGGCGGTTTCGGCCCCACCTTTGGCGGCCCAGTCGCCATGGGTTATGTAAAAACAGAATATGCCGCCCCGGATACGGAAATCTTCCTGTCCGTGCGCGGCAAATCATTACCGGCCCATGTGGCCAAAACCCCCTTCGTACCTCAACGCTACTATCGTAAGAACGCATAAGGAATACATATTATGACAACCTATTTTTCAGAAGAACATGAATGGATCACCGTAGAAGATGGCGTCGGCACTGTCGGCATCACCGATTATGCCCAGAATGCGCTGGGTGATATTGTTTTTGTGGAATTGCCCGAAGTGGGTAATAGCTATGACAAGGGTGATGAAATTGCCGTTGTGGAATCCGTCAAGGCCGCCAGCGAAATTTATACCCCGGTCAGCGGCGAAGTGACCGCCATCAATGACGCCCTCGAAGATGAACCGGCACTGGTCAACAGCCTTGCCCAAAGCGATGGCTGGTTTTATCAGGTCAAACTCAGTGATACGGACGAGCTGGACGACCTCATGGATGAGAGTGGCTATAAAGAATTTGTCGCGGGGCTGGAATAGAATGCGCTATTTACCCCTTGGCCCGTCTGACCGCATGGAAATGTTGGCAAAAATTGGCGTGGATCATATTGACGACCTGTTCAGGGATGTGCCGGAAGGCGCGCTGCTGAAACAGCCCGTTGATCTGCCGCTCCATGCGTCCGAAATGGACGTGGAACGGCAAATGACCGCCTTTTCTGACAAGAATATCCCGGCAGGCTCCGTGCCATTCTTCTGCGGTGCGGGGGCTTACCGGCATTATGTACCCAGCACGGTGGATTATATGATTCAGCGCGGCGAGTTCCTGACCGCCTATACCCCTTACCAGCCAGAAATTTCCCAGGGCACCCTGCAAACTCTGTTTGAATTTCAGACCCAGGTGGCTCAGATTACCGGTATGGAGGTATCCAATGCCTCCATGTATGATGGCTCCACGGCCTGCGGTGAGGCGGTATTGATGGCCCGGCGCGCCAGCCGTAAAAAACGCGCCATCCTGTCCGGCACCCTGCACCCCCAATATGTGGAGGTGGTCAAATGTGTGACCAAATTTACCAATGATGTGGCCGTGGCAAGCCCGCTGGATATGTTCAGCGTGGACGCCCTCATTGACCAGATTGATGACGAGACAAGCTGCGTCGTGGTCCAGAACCCCGATTTCTTTGGCAACATACAGGATTACAGCAAGCTGGCCGACGCCCTCCATGCCCGAAAGGCTCTGCTGATCGTTGTGGTGACAGAGGTTGTCTCCCTCGGCGCGGTACGCTCCCCCGGATCAATGGGCGCGGATATTGTGGTCTGCGAAGGGCAGAGCATTGGCAACGGCCTGAGTTTCGGCGGCCCCTATGTGGGATTGCTGGCGACCCGACAGAAATATGTCCGCACCATGCCGGGCCGGGTGTGCGGCGAAACGGTGGATGCGAACGGCAAGCGGGGCTATGTCCTGACCCTGTCCACCCGGGAACAGCATATCCGTCGGGAAAAAGCCACCAGCAACATCTGTACCAATGCGGGCTTATGCACGTTGGCCTTTACCATACATATGACCCTGCTGGGCGAGAAGGGCTTTCGCCATCTGGCGCGGCTCAACCATGCCAAGGCGGTGATGCTGGCCGATAAACTTGAGGCCATTGACGGGGTTGAAGTGCTGAACGACAGCTTTTTCAATGAATTCACCCTTGTTCTGCCCATGGATGCCGCAGAGGCCATTGAGCGGCTGGCGGATGTTGAGGTTATCGGCGGGGTGCCGCTATCGCGCCTCTACCCCCATGACCCGGCCATGAAAAACCGGATGCTGGTGGCGGTGACGGAGACCGTGACCGACAATGATATGGACCGGTTGGTGCAGGAACTTAAGGAGCTGGTCAATGCTTAACAAACAAGGGCGTCAAACGGACGTCAGCACCGCCGCCGAACTTGGTCAAAACAGCTTTACCACCCACAGCGGCAATCGCGGACTGGAACAGGCTGAACGGCTGATTTATGAAATTGGCGATACGGTGCGCACCGGCGTTGATCTGGAAGATATTCCGGAAGTCAAAGACCGTCTGGGCGGTGTTACCCGCGACAATGAGATCGGTCTGGCCGGCTTGAGCGAGCCGGAAGCCATGCGCCATTACACCCGCCTGAGCCGGATGAATTACGCCATTGATATGGGGCTGTATCCGCTGGGCTCCTGTACCATGAAGCATAACCCGCGCATTAATGAGAAAGTCGCCCGCCTGCCCGGCCTTGGGGATATTCATCCCATGCAACCTGTCTCAACCGTACAGGGCGCACTGGACCTGATGGACACGCTTGCCCATTGGCTGAAGACCCTGACCGGAATGCCAGCGGTCGCCATGTCGCCCAAGGCGGGTGCCCACGGTGAGCTATGCGGCATGATGACCATCCGGGCAGCATTGGACAAACGCGGGGAGAATCGCTCCATCGTGCTGGCTCCGGAATCCGCCCATGGCACCAATCCGGCCACGGCAACCCTGTGCGGCTATAAGGTCAAGGCTATTCCGGCCACCAATGACGGACGCGTTGACTTACAGGCCCTGAAA
>UOED01000103.1_pt1 | contig 30598 bp, 24 predicted proteins | sample 1990161 | NCBI WGS metagenome assembly UOED01 (sample SAMEA4728526, study PRJEB27164) | hydrothermal vent metagenome | biome: marine basaltic hydrothermal vent biome; feature: marine hydrothermal vent; material: mineral | place: Pacific Ocean | collected 2011-06-14/2011-07-23 | depth 1741 m | reverse complement strand
TCTGGGTTACCAGAAAAATTGTCCCTTTAAAATTTTGCAGGGATGCCACCCGTTTCCCGTCGGGCGAGAGTTCAACCTGACCAAAACTCGGCAACTGCCCAAAGGCCTCCACAGATACGGATGGTTTCTGTTCAGCAGCCTGAACAGACGTGAGAATATTTATACAAAGAAAAGAAAGAAGAAAAAAACGAAGTCCCATGCGTCCCCAATCACTGAATCATTTTCTGATATTGGGAGTTTATGCGCAAGACTTGACCATTGTCAAAAGAAAAACCAGCCACACAGGGCTGGTTTTAAGTAAGCTAAATAAGCTTAAGGTTGGTTATACGGCCTCTGCCAAATCATCTTCTGTGCAAAAAAGATCATAGGTCAGTTTTATCATATCAGCGACGCGGTGGTCCTTGATACGATAAAAAATCTGCTGACTTTCCCGCCGAGTTGACACAAGACCCTCTGCGCGCATCCGGCCTAGATGTTGTGACAGCGCGGATTGAGAGATATTCAGATTTTTCTCAAGTTCGCTGACACATCTCTCCTGCCCCAAAAGGCGACTTAAAATAACCAGCCGATTTGAATTTGCCAATGTTTTTAAAAAATCTGCCGCCTCAAAAGAATTAAGTTGTAATTTATCTAAATCTATTATGTTTGTATATATTGTCATCCCAATTTACCATTTCGTTAATTCTGCCAAAAGTATATAATCATATTTTTCATACGACATCTTATATAGTTTTATTATTATATATTAATTTCTTGATTTCCCGAACATAAAAAACAACACTTTCTGATAACTATTCCGTGAACAGCTAAATTTTTACTACCCTTTAGAATAGTAACATGTTGATTTTACAGCATTATTCCAATTCTTTCTGAGAGACATTGCATGATCCACAGCCATGCCGGGCATCTTGAAATTACATTTTCTCGCCCCAACTGACAATTCATCAAGCCCTCCGAACACCCCGGCCCCAATGCCTGCAAGCCGTGAAATACCATAGGCCGTTGTCTCGGCAACCTGCGCGCATACAACTCCGACCTGCATAATATCTGCCAGAAACTGCAACAGCCAGCCATTCGCCGCCATACCCCCATCCACCCTCAAATCACCGCAGGATATGCCCGTATCCTGTATCATGGCCTCCAGCAGGTCCGCCGTTTGATAACCCACAGATTCCAACGCCGCCCGCGCGATTTCTGCCCGGCCCGTGGCCCGTGTCAGGCCCAAAAGCGATCCCCGCGCCGCCGGGTTCCAATGGGGGGCGCCAAGGCCGGTGAAGGCCGGAACCATATAAACGCCGCCCGTGCTGTCCACCGAACGGGCAAGGGCTTCTGTTTCGCGGGCATGGGTGATTATTTTAAGCCCGTCCCGCAGCCATTGTACGGCTGAGCCTGCGCAGAAAAAACTGCCTTCAAGAGCATAGGAAACCTTGCCCTGTATCTCATAAGCCACCGTGGTTAGCAGGCGATTTTGTGAGCGGATAATCTTGCTCCCCACATTCATCATGATAAAGCCCCCGGTGCCATAGGTGCATTTGATCTGTCCCGGTGAAAAGCAGTTCTGGCCGATCAAAGCCGCCTGCTGGTCTCCGGCAATAGCGGTGACCGGAATGGCTTGACCTAACAGGGTCATATCGCCAAAATAATGATCGCTGGCCTTAACCTGTGGCAACAGGCTTTCCGGAATATCAAACAGGCGTAACAAGTCCGGGTCCCAGGCCATATCCCGGATATTAAACAGCATGGTCCGCGCGGCATTGCTCACATCGGTGCCATGAACCCGGCCTTCGGTCAAATGCCAGAGTAGAAAACTGTCCACCGTCCCAAAGGCCAGTTCGCCTTTTTCTGCCCGTCCCCGCGCGCCGGCCACATTATCCAATATCCATTTGACCTTTGTTGCCGAAAAATAGGGATCCAGCAAAAGACCGGTCTTTTCACTGACCATTTCCTCAAGGCCATCCTGCTTCATTTTCTGACATAATTTTGTGGTCCTGCGATCCTGCCAGACGATAGCCGGATAGATTGGCACGCCGGAATCCCGGTCCCATATCAGGGTGGTTTCCCGCTGATTTGTGATCCCCATTGCGGTTGGGAAAACCCCGTCAGGCAAATTGGCCATCACTTGCGACAGCATATTTTTCACACTACGCAATATCTCCATTCCGTCATGCTCAACCCAGCCACCCTGAGGGAAATACTGGGGAAATTCCTGTTGGGCTGAGGCCATGACCTGCCCCTGGTCATCAAATACCATGGCGCGGCTGCTGGTGGTTCCCTGATCTATGGCCAGTAAATATTCGGTCATGGGCTACTCCTTGTTGTGACTTTTTGCGGTATGAATGGCACAGGCATCGCGCAGAATTCGACAAGGACTATTTATCCGCTATATTACCGATTCTGGCATACTTTCTTCAGAACATACCTCAATTGTTTTTATATTGGCGTCTTCGATAATTTTTTTGAATTTATCTGAAATAATGCGGTCCGTAACAAAGGTATCAATTTGAGAGATATGCCCAATACGAACAGGTGCTGTCCGGGTAAGTTTTGTACTATCCGCCGCCAGAATAACATGGTGGGCATTCTGGATTATTTTCTGCAAGACCTGAACTTCTCTGAAATCAAAATCCAGCAGGCTGCCATCCTCGTCAATGGCAGACACGCTGATAATAGCAAAATCAACCTTGAACTGGTTGAGAGAGTCTGATGCAGATTCCCCGACAATACCGCCGTCCGATGAACGCACCACGCCGCTGGCAATGATAACCTCAAATTTCGGATGGACCCGTAAAATATTCGCCACGTTAATGTTATTGGTAATGATCAGGAGGTCGTGATGCCCTTCCAAAGCAGTCGCCACGGCCTCGGTCGTTGTGCCGATGGTGAGTAAAATAGAGCTTTTCTCCGGAATAAGGCTGGCAACCATTTGAGCAATCTTGTTTTTTTCATCCGCCGAAATCTGACGCCTTACTTCATGTTCCATATTCGTTGTGCCGGAATAGGGGATTGCCCCCCCATGAGTACGTTGTATGAGACGTTTCCGGCTTAATTCATTTAAATTCTTGCGGATAGTTTGCTCGGTAACTGAAAAATGCAATGCCAGGTCTCTTACCGTTGCTTTTCGTTTGTTACGCACAATAGCTAATATTTCTTCGTGTCGGTCCGTTAACAACATAGCTCTTCTTTTTAATTTCGGTTTTATATATTTTATTTTAATACGAATGGCTTATACAGCCCAAGAGAAAACATAACATCAATATAACATAGAACATACGTGAAATTATATATTTTACGTATGCTAATAAAGCAAAGACATGATACTACCTATTATATCTTTATTTAATATACGAATATACTAATTTGACTTTCTTTTTTATTTCGTTTAGTTTTCGTTCCGAACATAATACGAAACAAAAACAAAATAAGAAAGAAAAAAGAGTTGGAGGATATTTCCGATATTTTTATTATTGGTGGTGGCATAAATGGATGTGGCATTGCCTGCGATGCTGTGGGCCGTGGCTTAAGTGTTACCCTGTGTGAGCAGGGGGATCTCGCTCAGGGAACGTCATCTTCCAGTTCAAAGCTTATTCATGGCGGACTTCGTTATCTTGAATATTTTGAGTTCCGTCTTGTCCGAAAGGCCTTGAAGGAGCGGGAGACACTTTTACGCATTGCGCCGCATATTGTCCACCCGATGAGATTTCTCCTGCCTCATCACAAGGGGCTCAGACCTGCATGGTTCATTCGTCTGGGGCTGTTTTTCTATGACCATCTGGGCGGGCGTAAATTATTATCCGGCACCCGCACGGTTGACTTGCGAAATAGTCCTTATGGCGCGCCCTTACGCGATGATTACCACATGGCTTTTGAATATTCAGATTGCATCGTTGATGATGCAAGGCTGGTCATCTTGAATGCCATGGCCGCCCGAAACAGAGGGGCGCAGATTTACAGCCGGTGCAAGGTGCTTTCAGCGCGGCGCGAGAAACAATTCTGGGCCATTGAGATTCAGGATGTGATGACAGGGGCCAGGCAGACGCTACAGGCCAAATTTCTGATTAATGCGGCGGGTCCGTGGGTCTCTGATATTATTGAAAATATCATTCAACCGGAACATCAGGAAACGAAAAAAGACGAACCCAAAGTGCGGTTGGTAAAGGGCAGTCACATTGTTGTTCCCCGCATTTATGACCATGACCGGGCCTATACCTTTCAGGCCGGGGATGGACGGGTTGTTTTTGCGATCCCTTACCAAAATGATTTCACGCTCATTGGTACGACAGACGTAGATTATAAAGGTGATCTGGACAGGGTACAGATTTCGCCTAAGGAGATTACCTATCTTTGTGACCTTGTCGGGGAATATTTTAAACAGCCCCTGACCCCGAAGGACGTGGTCTGGCAATATGCCGGCGTACGCCCTCTTTTTGATGATGGCGTCAGCCCGGCCCAGGCGGCAACACGTGACTATATATTAGACCTTGAAAATGGTTTGAACGGGATGCCGGCGTTATTGAATGTCATCGGAGGTAAAATCACCACCTACCGGGTTCTGGCGGAGGACGCGCTTGAAAAAATAAAGCCTTATTTTCCCGGAATGAAAGGCAAATGGACATCCGGTCAGCCCCTGCCCGGCGGCGATATAGAGGGGGGGGATATCGAAGCAGAAGCCGCCAGAATATGCGCCGAATACCCCGGCCTTCATAAAGGATATCTTAACCGTCTGGTGCGTAGCTACGGCAGTCTGACAAGCCACGTCCTGAAAGAGGCCCGCGAAATGGACGCTCTGGGACAGTATTTTGGCAGCGATTTATATGAAACGGAAGTGGTCTATCTCATGGAAAATGAATGGGCGATAACGGCGGAGGATATTTTGTGGCGCCGAAGCAAGCTCGGTTTGCATTTTAATGAAACAGAAACCACTGCTCTGGATTTATGGATGAATGAATATCGAAAATCCGGCGACAGTCAAAGTAGAAAATATAACGTACAGGATGTGCAATGATGGGTACTTATCGACCATTCCGGTTCTTCAGCCGTCTCATAATGATTGGATTTTATACAGGCTTGCTGGCTAATTCAGCCCTTGCTTACGGCGGAAACCGGGGCAACCCAAAAATAATTATCGCCCATAGAGGGGCCAGTGGTTATCTGCCGGAACATACGATGGCGGCCAAGGCCATGGCTTATGCTATGGGGGCGGATTATCTGGAGCAGGATCTTGTGATGACCCGGGATGACAGGGTCATTGTTCTTCATGATCATCATCTGGATCAAGTTACAAATGTCCGCGATGTTTTTCCGGACCGCGCGCGCAAGGACGGTAAATATTATGTCATTGATTTTACCCTTGCCGAACTTGAAAAGCTTTCCGTAATTGAACGGTTCAAGATGTCCGGCGGCCAACGGGTTCCTGTCTTTAAAGACCGTTTTCCATTGGGAAAATCAAAATTTAGAATCCATACATTTGAAGAAGAAATCGAGCTGGTTCAGGGACTGAACAAGTCAACAGGGAGAAATGTCGGCATATATCCTGAAATCAAAAGCGCCGCTTTTCACCGGAAGGAAGGCAAGGATATTTCACGAATTGTCCTGAGAATTCTCAAAGCCTATGGCTATGTAAAAAAGTCGGACAAGGTTTATCTTCAGTCTTTTGAGCCCCGTGAATTAAAACGCATCCATGATGTCTTGCTGCCTGAAATGGGGATGGACATAAAGCTTATTCAGCTTTTGTGGCCTGCGGATCACAGTGAGTGGATCAATAAGAAGGGCAGCATAAAAGAAATCGCCCAATTTGCCGATGGTATCGGGCCGAAAATGTCGATGATCGTCAGCAAGGATTCTACTGTGGGCAATATCCAGACAACCGGCCTGGTATCTCGTGCCCATAGGGCCGGGCTGGCGGTTCACCCCTATACTTTCCGGCGGGAAAGCACGGAAATTCCGGCCTATGCAAAAAATTATACAGACCTTTTAGATATATTTTTGTTCCAGATTGGCGTTGATGGCGTCTTCACGGATTTCACGGATATAACTGTGAATTTCCTGAAAACACACCGCAAGTAATGGCATGAAAATAAAAGAAAGACGGGCCAAATGATAGGGTTTTTAAAACCGGCGATACATCGTGAACAGCTTCTTGATGATGACGCGAAACACGCCTATACCCGTCTGCGCTGGCAGGTTTTTATCGGCATCTTTGTCGGTTATGCGGGCTATTATCTTGTCCGCAAGAATTTCAGCCTTGCCATGCCTCACCTCATTGAGGAAGGCTATTCAAAGGCTGAATTAGGCTTTGCCCTTTCGGGGGTTTCGATTGCTTACGGCCTGTCCAAATTTTTTATGGGCAGCGTTTCAGACCGGAGCAATGCACGGGTTTTCATGTCTCTTGGACTCATGGTGTCAGCCATCATTCTAATCGTCATGGGAACGGTGCCGATGGCGACCGGCTCGGTGACGGCCATGTTTACGCTTTTACTGCTGAACGGCTGGTTTCAGGGCATGGGCTGGCCGCCCAGCGGGCGGGTGATGGTTCACTGGTTTTCGACAAGCGAGCGCGGAACCAAAATGGCCCTGTGGAATGTGGCTCATAACGTGGGCGGCGGCCTTGTGGGACCGATCGCTATTCTGGGTATGGCAATTTTTGCGGACTGGCATTCGATTCTGTATTTTCATGGCATGTTGGCCCTTGTGGTTGCGGTTTTTATTTTCCTTATGGTGCGGGATACGCCCCAGTCACAGGGATTGCCGAGCATTGAGAAACATCATAATGATTATCCAAAATCATTTGCCTATAACGCTGACCATGAGACCGAATTTTCCGCAAAAGAAATTTTCTTTAAATATGTGCTGAACAACAAGCTTCTATGGATGATCGCGGTCGCCAATGCGTTTGTATATCTGGTGAGATACGGGGTGCTGGACTGGGCGCCAACCTATCTCAGCGAAGTGAAGTCATTTTCCTTTGATGACAGCAGTTGGGCCTATGCCATGTATGAATGGGCGGGCATACCCGGAACACTGATTTGCGGCTGGATGTCGGATGCGGTCTTTAAAGGACACCGGGCCCCCGCCGCGATAATTTATATGCTGTTGACCATGATTTTTGTGATTATCTATTGGCTTAATCCCGCCGGAAACCCCGGCATAGATATTGCCATGCTGATCGGCATTGGTTTCTTCATATATGGGCCGGTGATGTTGATCGGTCTTCATGCCCTTGACCTTGCCCCCAAGAAAGCCGCCGGAACAGCAGCCGGTTTTACCGGTCTTTTTGGCTATGTAGGCGGGGCCATGACGGCAAATATCGTAATTGGGATAGTGGTTGATAAATGGGGATGGGATGCCGGCTTTGGCATTATTGTAGCGGCCTGCATTCTCTCCATTGTGCTTCTTTCCATGACATGGAAAGCTGAAAAAAACGCGGTGGCCTCACCGGTGCCTGAGGGGGGCGTTTAAAATGAAGACAGTTTTTAAAGTTGCCGGGCCGGAGGTTACCAAACCGCCATTGCCCGTAAAGACTAAGGATAGTGCAAACTGGATAATTGAAAGGAGAAAATTTAGCATGACTTCCTCAATATGACATGTTGTCGTTATCGTCATGTTGTGATCTGAAATTATTGGTCGGTTTGTGAGGACCAAGCTGGCCGCAGAACGGTGTTTTGAAACGCTGTTTATAATCCATAATTGACTATTAAACCCCGCGCAGAGAAACAATTTATATTAAGCATTCATGTGAAAATATATTGTAACTCCGTCATTTGGGGGTATGGAAAATATCAACCTATAAGGAAAATTTAAATGTTTATAGAAAAGAAAATTTTAGGCTCCACAGCGCTGTCGACAGCGTTGATTGGTGCCGTTATTCTGGGGTCTTCAGGAAATGCCTTTGCTGAGGACGAAGCAGACAAATCATCGTTCATGCTTGATGAAATTATTGTGACAGCCACACGCAGGTCAGAAGGCCTGCAATCCGTTGCCCTTGCGGTTGAGGCGTTGGGCGGCGAAAAGATCAAGGAGCTTGGCATCGCCAGTTTTGATGATTATGTCTCCATGCTGCCGGGCGTAAGCGGTGATGGTCAGGGACCGGGCAAAAAAGATATTTATATCCGTGGCATAAACTCTGGCCGGACCGCTGTCCGACTGGCCGGTATTGGTGGGGAGCCTAGTGTGGCAACCTATCTCGATGAAGCACCAATTTCGACGGCGGGACGTAACATTGACCTCTATGCGGTCGATTTACAGCGGATCGAAGTCTTGAAAGGTCCGCAGGGCACGTTGTTCGGATCCAGTTCGCAAGCCGGTACCCTCCGTCTTATTACCAACAAACCGGAAATGAATGAATTTCATGCAGGGGGCGTTTTGGGCGCATCGACGACGCGTAGCGGTGGGGTCAGCACCAAACTTGAAGCCTATGTCAATATTCCGGCCGTTGAGGATAAACTGGCCTTTCGTGTAGCCGCCTATAATACCACACAAGCGGGCTATATCGACAATGTTTTTTCCACGATTTCCTTGTCACCAACTAATCCGGGATTGGGCGGGGTTGTCCCGAACAATATCCAGTCAGCCAATAATGGTGCCTTTACAAAGGATAATTACAATGACGCAACCTATCGGGGGGTAAGACTTAGTGCGCTCTGGCAAATAAATGACGATTGGAATTTACTGGTTCAGCACACAAATCAGAGGCTTAATACAACTGGTGAATTTGAATTTAATCCGGCCACCAGCTCCGATGGCGATCTAAACGTATCAACATTCTCACCTAACGAGGCTGATGACCGAGTGGATCTCTCACAGTATAGCTTGAAAGGCATAATCTCCGGACTGGATGTGGTCTATAACGGTTCCTATTCGACCCGTAAATTTAACGGCAAGACCGACTACACACAATATATTAATGTAGGCGGAAGTTCTGCCTATTATACCTGTAGCCCTGATAAGTCTCAATGTTTTAGCCCGGTATCCACAACACTGGAGTATTCTAAATCAAAGCGACTTGTTCAAGAGGTGCGTTTCTCAACCCCTGCCGAAAATCGTTTGAGGGCAATTGGCGGAATTTATTATGACGATAATCAACTCAACTTTTTAACTGACTTCTTTTGGGATGGTGCCGTTAATGCCGGTTTTGCACGAAACTTTGCAATCCCCAATAACTTTACCAATACAGGCGGCAAAGCACGCCCGGCTGGTGTATTATTCTTCAATGATTACCAGTCCGACCGTGAAGAAATATCGGAGTTTGGTGAAGTTGCCTTCGACATTCTGGATAATCTGACAGCAACTTTTGGTGCGCGCCACTATAGCATTAAAATTGGATTGAAGGGATCATCCAGCTTTGGGTCACGCATTCCAGGGACAGGGCCAGGGGCTAACGGCGGTAAAGATGTGGGGGCAGGTCTTGCGGGAAAATCGCCGAAAACACAGACGGATACCATTTACAAGGCGAATTTAACATGGAATGTGACTGATAATGCTCTGATGTATTTCACCTTCTCACAAGGGTTCCGCAGTGGTGGCTTTAACCGTGATGTCAACAAGCCCGGTGTTGCCGCATCCTTTGGCACCGATAATGTGAATAACTATGAGTTTGGCTGGAAAAGCATGTGGCTGGATAATACCCTACGGTTTAACGGGGCCATATACCATGCTGATTTCACAAATCTTCAGCAAGGTGTGCTTGATTTATCTATCTCCAAAACCACCTTTTTTAGCAATGTCGGGGATGCCAAGATTGACGGTGGAGAATTCCAGCTTGAATGGGCCGCTTCGGAAAATCTAAATATTTTCGGCTCATTCTCCTATATTGATTCGCGCATAACCGATCTTCCGGTGACCCTGATCAATATAGCGCCCGTCGGCTCCTCCCTTCCTCTGGCACCGAAAACAGAAGGAAATTTCGGGGCGCGTTACCATACGGACATGGGTGAATATTCTGTGTTCACTCAAGGTATATTCAAGTTTACCGGAGAACGTTTCAGCAGTCTGGTTATCAAAAACCGTGAGAGGTTGCCCAGCTATACCCAGGTTGATCTGTCTGCCGGTATTAGCAAGGATCAATGGCGGGCTACATTCTTCATTAATAATGTCTTTGACACGCTTGGCCTGCTGAGCTCGGCCAGTGAAGAAAGTGTTTTGCGGTTCGTTCCAACACGTCCGCGTACGATCGGTTTCAGACTTTCTTATGATTATTAAGATTTTCTAACCAGCCTGAATATTACAAGGTCGGTGTTTTATAGCGCCGGCCTTTCTTCCTTGTAAGACGCCTGTTAGTCATGCTAGGAATATCATGAAATTACGAGGACATTCTCTTGACTGAAAAATCTGAAAATTCATTGCTGGACAATATTGTTCAACAGGGTCAATTGTTAATACAGAAGGGAAATTTGCATGAAGCCTCTGTCCTTCTCAGCGAGTTATTATTAGACAATCCGGACCATATTGAAGGACTCTATTGCCTTGCTGTCTGCCAGCGCAAGCAGAAAAAATACCCGCAAGCCCTGACAAGTCTTGAACAGATACTGGCCCACGAACCGGAACATGGCCGGGCCTATCAGGAACGGGGCTATGTTTATCAGGCGATGGGACAGACTGCCAAAGCCATTCCGGCCCTGGAAAAAGCGGTTGAGTTAAATCCTGCTCTGTTTGGAAGTTGGGAGGCCTTGACCAAGGAGCCAGACTATCCAAAACGTCAGGAGGCGCAGCAGCATGTGGATTGGCTGTCCAGCCTGCCACCGGAACTTGTGTCTGTTGCCAGCCTTATACATCAGAATAAATTATATCAGGCAGAACAGCTGTGCCGTCATTTTCTGCGCGGCCAGCCCCATCACACCGAAGCCATGCGTCTGCTGGCGGAACTGGGGTCCAGGTTTCATATCCTTGATGATGCTGAATTTTTATTGGCAAGCTGTCTTGAATTTGACCCCGCTTTCATACGCGCACGACTGGACTATGTTCATGTTCTGCAAAAGCGGCAAAAATTTCACAAGGCTCTGGAACAGGCGCAAATCCTGCTGAGTACCGATCCCGATAATACAAATTTTCAAAGCTGTCTTGGCAATGCCCAACAGGCCACCGGGGATTTTGAGACGGCCATCAGCACTTTTGAGAATGCCCTGAAAACCACGCCAGACAATCATCAACTTCATCTGATACTGGGACATGCCCTGAAAACCATGGGGCGGCTTGATGATGCTATTGAGGCTTACCGGGCGAGCTATCGCGTCAAGCCTGATTATGGTGATGCCTTCTGGAGTCTGGCAAATCTCAAAACCTACCGCTTTTCATCAGGTGAGCACCAACAGATGCGGGACTATGAAGCGGCAAGCTCCACGTCTGAAGATGATAGAATACATCTATGTTTTGCGCTTGGCAAAGACCTTGAGGACAGCAAATATTTTGAGAAGGCATTTTCTTTTTACCAGCGGGGCAATGACCTGAAAAAAGACCAGGACAAATTTGATCGTAAATATATAGATATGTCTTTCAAGACGCAGAAGAAGCTGTTCGATGCGGCGTTTTTCAAACGCCATGAACAGACGGGTTGTCCGGCCCCGGATCCCATATTCATTGTCGGCCTGCCCCGGGCGGGATCAACGCTTCTGGAACAAATCCTCTCGTCCCACTCACAAGTTGACGGAACGATGGAACTGTCCAATATTATTGGTCTGGCGCATCGGCTGAATGGCCGTGAGATAGACCCGGATAACCCGCTTTACCCGGGAATCCTGAATAAAATATCACCCGATGACCTGACGAATATGGGCAAGGATTATATTGAAGACACCAGATATCACCGTCAGGGGGCTGCATTTTTTATTGATAAAATGCCCAATAATTTCAGCCATATCGCCCTTATTCATCTGATCCTGCCCAATGCCAAAATCATTGATGCCAGACGCCATCCCCTGTCCTGCTGTTTCAGCGGTTTCAAGCAACTTTTTGGAGAAGGGCAACAATTCTCCTATGGCCTTGAGGATATTGGTCATTATTACCGGCGTTACGTGGAGATCATGGACCATTGGGAGCAAGAATTGCCGGGCCGGATATTGCGGGTGCAATATGAGGATGTGGTTGCGGATCTGGAGACACAGGTTCGGCGTATTCTGGACTATTGCGGCCTTCCTTTCGAGCAGGCCTGCCTTGATTTTTATAAAACAGAACGGGCCGTCCGCACCCCAAGCTCCGAACAGGTACGCCAACCCATCTATAAATCAGGCATGGAACAATGGCAAAATTTTGAGCCTTATCTTGACCCCCTCAAAAAGGCCCTCGGCCCCGCATTGACTAACTATCGATAGGCTGTCTGCCGCGCATTTTGTGAGAAAACATTGGGGCTGTTTAGAAATAAATATACCAAAATAATAAATATAATAATATATTGTTTTATTTGTATCATTGATGTTATTATCATTTGCAGATAAAGATGAAACAGGAATAAATATGTTATTGCAATCTTCCAGAGACCCGGTTCCTGTTGTTGTTGAAAAAAATGAGGGCTTGTCACCATTCCTGTTGGTGTGTGAACATGCGGGTTTAGAGGTTCCGACGGCACTTGGGAATTTGGGTCTTGCCGATGACAGCTGGCAGCAACATATTGCCAGCGACCTGGGGGCCAAACAGGTGGCGCGCGGCCTTGCGCAACTATTAGGCTCTACCCTGATTTTTCAACAATACAGCCGGTTGGTTATTGATTGCAATCGTAAGTATAATGCTGGCAGCCTTATTCCAGAAGTGAGCCACGGAACGGTAATTTCCGGTAATCAGGGTCTTGGCGAAAAAGAGAGGATGGCCCGTATCAATGAAATTCACGCGCCCTTTCATAAGCAAGTTTCTCAGGAATTGGACAGAAGGAAGCGTCAGGATACGCCGACTATACTGGTGTCAATTCACAGCTTTACGCCCAAGTTAGGCAATGAAGACAGGCCTTGGCATATTGGGGTTCAATATGCAAAAAATCCGGCCTTTGCTAATATTGTCCTGAATATCCTGCGGGAAGATACAGCTCTTTGTGTGGGCGATAATCTGCCTTGGCCGGTCAATGAGACAGATGATTATACTATTCCCATGCATGGGGACGGGCGCAAAATGCCTTACGTTATGATTGAGGTAAGGCAGGATCTAATCGCAACGCAGGAAACGCAGAATTTCTGGGCCGAACGGCTTTTTCATACCCTCAAGCGCGCCGGCGCGGAATATTATTCACAAGGGTAGACCGATTTATTAAGTGTCCACAGGCCCTGATAACAGGTATAATATATTTATAAACAGAAGGAAGAACAGTCATGCATGTGAGAGAGGTTCGTACCGCATCTGACGCCAAAAAAATTATCATTGAGCGCGACGTTAAGACAATTAAAATCGCAGTTAATGATATTGATGGCATATTGCGGGGCAAATATATATCGCGGGATAAATTCCTGTCACTCCTTGAGGGGAAACTGGGTTTTTGCGATGTTATTCTCGGCTGGGATTCAAATGATGTTTTATATGACAATTGCGCGTACACGGGTTGGCATACGGCCTATCCGGATGCGGAAATCAAACTAATATATGACAGTTGCCGGGAAGCACCATTTGAAGATAACGTCTTGTTCTTTCTGGCGGAATTTGTCGGCCCTGCAGCGGCAATCTGCCCCAGAAGCACCCTTGGGCGGGTGTTGGACAAGGCAAAAAACATGGGCTATGATGTGACATCGGCCTATGAATTTGAATTTTTTGTCTTTGATGAAACGCCGGATAGCGTGCGCGAAAAGAACTATCGGAATTTAAAAAACCTGACCCCCGGAAATTTTGGATATTCTGTTCTCAGATCCTCAGTCCATAACGAATTATATCATGACATGATTAATATGTGCCGCGAAATGGATATGGAGATTGAAGGCCTGCATACAGAAACCGGCCCCGGCGTTCTTGAAGCGGCCATCAGGTACGGCGCGGCGATGCAGTCGGCGGACAAGGCAACATTATTCAAAACATTCATAAAAGTTCTGGCGCAAAGGCGCGATTTGATGGCCACCTTCATGGCAAAATGGTCAGTGGATTACCCCGGCCAGTCGGGTCATATTCATATCTCGCTTCAGGATGAAAAGGGCGGCGGCGTTTTCTATGATAAAACAAAACCGGATAATATATCGGACCAGATGCGCTGGTTTATCGGCGGGCAACAGAAACTGATGCCGGAATTGCTGTCGATGGTGGCCTGTACGGTGAATTCATATGCCCGGCTTGTGCCCGGTCAATGGGCGCCGACCGACGCCACATGGGGGGTCGAAAACCGTACCTGCGCCTTGCGGACGATTGGCGGCGGCGAGCAGTCTACCCGGGTGGAATACCGCATATCCGCATCGGACATAAATCCCTATATTGCCGGGGCGGCGGCCATTGGCAGTGGTCTGTGGGGCATTGAAAATAAAATTGAACCGACAGCGCCGGTTACCGGTAATGCTTATGACCATGTGATGCCATCTGAATTTACCCTGCCCGCAACATTAGGCGCGGCGGCGAATCATTTGCGCAGTTCAGAAGCCGCCAGGGAATTATTTGGCGATGGGTTTGTTGAGCATTACGCCAGCACCCGCGACTGGGAAGAACTGGAAGCCCGTAAAGCGGTTACAGACTGGCAGCTTCAACGGTATTTCGAAATTATTTAGGCCCTATCAGGTCGCTGTGCAGGGGTTGGCGCAGAGCCTCCAGTTTCTTGATACGGTCGTTAATTGATGTGTGATTGCGCTCGCTCAATTTTGCTACAATAGATTCCAGCAGGACAAGCGTAGATACAGCCGAATCCCATTGAGAGGGGACAGCGGTGGGCATGGGAAATATATGATCCGCAATGGCCGAGATCGGCGACAGCCATTGATCCGTAAACAAAATGACCTGTGACCCTCTCTTCTTTGCCTGCTCACAGAAAAGTAAAATATCTCTCTGGTAACGCCTGACATCAAAGACAATAATAATGTCTTTAATGCCAAAATCATAAATTACTTCCGGCCAGGTTTCCCGCTGCTGGGGCACGATATTCACATGAGCCCGCAAAATATGCAGGTGAAAATAAAAATACCGGGCAAGGCTGTCCGTGAAACGCCCGCCAATGAGAAAAACCGGCCTGTTCTCATCAGAAAGAAGAGAGATAACGGCATTGAATTCATTGTTGTTAACCGACATATGGGCCAGTTGGATATTTTGAGTGCAGGCTTCTGCATATGAGGCAAAAGAAGCTTCACCGCCGGGCGGGGTATCTGATTTATCCACCCGGTCCAACGGTGCCTGAAACCCCAATTGAAGCTCTTTACGGAGCATCGTCTGAAAATTGCCGTAACTTTTGAACCCAAGTTTCTTTATGGTCCGTAGAACGGTTGGGCCGCTCACATCGGCAATCTCGGCCAGGGCGGCGATCGTGCAAAGCCCCGCCGTCGGATATTGATTGAGAAGGGTGCGGGCGACGATACGTTCTTTTGACGTAAGCCGATCAAGCTTTGAACGGATCAGGACGCCCAGATTATTTGCCAAATTCTGTGATTGAGGGTTTTCTTCGGTCATTTGCACCAATTATTTCTGGATATATCGTCGTTTTGCTTGCCGATAAAGGACTATCGGTTAAATATCCTATATTAATTTTTAGCTGTCTTCAACTGGACAGTATAAATTCATCTGTGGTGCATTCAATAATAAAAGTAATAATAACTGCATAAATATTGATTATGCCATAATTTTGTAATATAAATTACACTCTTGATGTTATAGGATATTGAGCAGAAATATTAAAAAACGGGATCGGGCATATCATGGGAACACAAAGCAATAAAAGCGGGACTGACGGCGCACAGAACGCAGTAGGTGACGGGTATTTTTCCGAGCGTGAATTGCGCAAGGGGGCGGCGGGCTGGATACTTCTGGCGGGGCTTGGTGTCGCCTATGTGATTTCAGGCGATTTTGCCGGGTGGAACTTTGGTCTGGCAGAGGGCGGATGGGGCGGCCTTGCCATTGCAACGCTGTTAATGGCCGTGATGTATACCACCATGATTTTTTCACTGGCAGAACTTTCCGCTACCATCCCCTCGGCGGGCGGCGGATACGGATTCGCCCGGCGTGCTTTCGGGCCATTCGGCGGATTTCTGACGGGGACGGCCATCCTTCTGGAATATTCGGTCGCCCCGGCGGCCATAGCCACCTTTATCAGCGCCTATCTTGACAGCCTGATCGGCATTTCCGGCTGGCCCGTATCGCTGGCCTTTTTCGCGGTTTTTATCGGCATCCATTTATATGGTGTGGGGGAAGCATTGAAGCTTATGCTCGGTGTGACCATTGTGGCCGTTATCGCTTTGCTGATCTTTATCGTGGCGATGGTGCCCCATTTCGATGTGGCAAATCTTTTTGATATTCCGGTCGCGGGCGGCATCGGGGCTAGTAAATTCCTCCCTTACGGCATCATTGGTATCTGGGCGGCTATTCCGTACGGCATGTGGTTTTTTCTTGCCGTTGAAGGCTTGCCACTGGCGGCTGAGGAAACGGCGGATCCGCAAAAAAATATGCCAAAAGGCATGATCGCGGCCATAGTCGTGTTATTGCTTTTAGCGGTATTGGTGCTTCTGCTCGGGCCGGGCGGCGGCGGCGCGGCGGCGCTGGCCAATGCCGGGGACCCTTTGATTGCCGCAATGCGGTCAGACGCCGCGTATGGCGGGCCTACGTTAACAGGAAAAATAATCAATATCGCAGGGCTTGCCGGATTGATCGCCAGCTTCTTCTCCATAATATTCGGCTATTCCCGTCAGGTCTTTGCCCTGTCCCGCGCCGGTTATCTGCCACGAGTTCTATCCCTGACCTCAAAACGCAAGACACCTTACCTCGCCCTGTTGGTGCCGGGATCATTGGGCTTTCTGCTTTCTTTAAGCGTTGATGGCAATATGCTGATTTTGGTGGCGGTATTCGGGGCGGCTATATCTTATATCTTGATGATGGCGGCACATATTAAACTGCGGATAAGCGAGCCTGAAATGGATCGGCCCTACCGGACGCCCGGCGGTATTGTTACCTCCGGAATTGCATTGTTCCTTGCGGTAATCGCTTTGATTGCGGGCTTTCTTGTGGAGCCAAATGTGATATTCTATGCGGCAATTTTCTATGCCCTGATGGTGGCATACTTTTTGTTGTATAGTCGCCGTCACCTTGTGGCCCAGGCCCCGGAAGAAGAATTTGAAGCCATCCGTCAGGCAGAAGCCGCTCTGGATTAAGGCTGAAAATTCAATAATGATAATAACCAGTTAAGGACAAAAAGTGACGACCAGTATGTTTAACGTAATATCGCCTGTGGATGGCTCAATATATCTTGAGCGCGAATATGTGTCCAAAGCGCAATTGGATCAGGCCATTGAGGGGGCTATGAGAGCTCAGGAAGATTGGCAGAATAGGACTGTCGGAGAGCGGGCGGAAATCTGCACCCGTGCCATTGAAATTTTCCAGCAACAGAAGGCCCGTCACGGCGAGGAACTGGCTTGGCAAATGGGTCGTCCGATCCGATATGGAGCTGGTGAAGTATCTGGCGTTGCGGAACGCTCAAGCTATATGATTGATATTGCCGAGGATGCGCTGGCGGATATTCATATTAAGGATAACCTCGCCGGAGCGCGTTATATCAAACGGGTGCCGGTTGGTGTCGTGCTGACCATTGCCCCGTGGAATTACCCGTATCTTACGGCCATTAATTCTGTGATCCCGGCCCTGATGGCGGGCAATGCCGTTATCCTGAAACATTCCAGCCAGACCCCGTTATGTTCAGAACGTCTTGCGGAATCTTTCAGCGAAGCGGGCTTGCCAGAAGGCGTGTTTCAGGCCCTGCATATCACCCACGGGGATACGGCAACAGCCATCCGCTCCGGAAAAATCAACTATGTGGCCTTTACCGGTTCCGTCCCCGCCGGAGCGCGTATTGAGGAAACCATAGCCGGGCAATTCATTGGCTCCGGTCTGGAGCTTGGCGGCAAAGACCCGGCCTACGTGCGCGCTGATGCCAACCTGCCCCATGCTATCGAAAGTCTGGTGGATGGTTCATTTTTCAATTCCGGCCAATCCTGTTGCGGCATAGAACGCATCTATGTTCATCGGTCGGTTTTTGATGATTTTGTGACGGGATTTGTCGATCTTACAAAGCAATATATTTTAGGCAATCCGCTGGAACAGGAAACCACCCTTGGCCCGCTGGTCAACGTGAAGGCCGCCGAATTTGTCCGGGGCCAAACCGCAGAGGCCATCGCGCGGGGTGCCAAAGCCCTGATTGACCCGACCTCATTTCCCATGGACCGGGCGGGCAGTAACTATCTCGCCCCGCAGGTGTTGATTGATGTTGATCATTCCATGCGGGTGATGACAGAGGAAAGTTTCGGGCCTGTTATTGGCATCATGGCTGTGGGCAGTGATGATGAGGCCATAGACCTTATGAATGACAGCGAATTTGGCCTGACGGCCTCAGTCTGGACTGAAGATATAGCCATAGCGACCGCAATTGGCGCGCGCGTACAGACCGGGACTTTCTTCGCAAACCGCTGTGATTATCTGGACCCGGCCCTTGCCTGGACCGGGATCAAGAACTCAGGGCGCGGCTGCACGCTGTCGAGCGTTGGCTATGAGGCATTGACCCGGCCCAAATCATTTCACTTGCGTGTTTTGGATAAATAGAAAGACTTGATCACATGGCATTAACTGCAAACTGGAATTACCCGACATCTGTTTCACTGGGCGCAGGCCGCATCGATGATGTGGTCCACGAATGTCAGGCGCTCGGCATTGAAAAACCTTTGATTGTCACCGACCCCGGCCTCTACGCTCTGCCCTTTGTTGGCAAATTACAGGATGATTGCGCGGCGGCTGGTCTGGGCGTTGGTCTGTTTTCCGGGGTTCAGCCAAATCCCACCGGCGAAGATATTGAGGCTGGCCTGACTATATACCGCAAAGGCGGCCATGACGGCGTGATCGCCCTTGGCGGCGGCAGCAGCCTTGATGCGGGCAAAGCCATAGCCCTGATGGCCGGGCAAACGCGCCCTCTCTGGGATTTTGAGGATGTGGGCGATAACTGGACACGGGTCAATATATCAGGCGTGGCACCTGTGATAGCCATACCAACCACCGCCGGCACCGGGTCTGAGGTCGGGCGGGCATCGGTTATTCTGGATGCCGCGAGCCATGAAAAGAAAATAATTTTCCATCCCCTTATGATGCCCAAAAAGGTCATCCTGGACCCCGAGCTTACCGTAGGCTTACCGGCTGGCCTGACCGCCGCCACGGGCATGGATGCCCTTTCCCACAGTCTGGAAGCTTTTTGCGCGCCGGGATACCATCCCATGGCGCGCGGCATTGCTATCGAGGCCATTGGCATGGTCAAGGAATGGTTGCCGCTGGCCGTACGGGACGGCCAGAATATTGAGGCCCGCACCCATATGTTGGTTGCCTCAATGATGGGGGCCACCGCATTCCAGCGCGGCCTTGGTGCCATGCATGCCATCGCTCATTCTCTGGGGGCTGTTTTTGGCGCGCATCACGGCATGTTGAACGCCATACTGATGCCTTATGTCCTCAAGGCCAACCGATCAGTTATCGAGGATGATATTAGCCAATTGGCGCAAATGATCGGGCTGGAGGCTCGTTTTGAGGCCTTTATGGACTGGATTCTCAGCCTGCGTAAGGCGCTTGAAATTCCCCATGACCTGGCCGCCATCGGGATCACACCGGATTGTGCGGAGCATATTGGCGCGATGTCTGTGGCCGACCCGAGCGCAGGCAGCAATCCAATTTTATTCGATAAGGAAGCCTATAGCGCCATCTGTCTGGCCGCGATTAAAGGATCTCTTGATCTATAACGGTACTGTTCTAGATTTCCGCGCCCTTGAGCAACTTAGGCAGCTTGCCCACGGTGCCCCGGGCATGACGCATGAAGAATTTTTTTAACGGCGGAATTTCGCCAACAACCGCAAGGCCCACCTGCCGGGCAAGGCGGATCGGGGTGATGTCATTGGAAAACAGCCGGGTCAGGCCATCCATACCAAAGGCCAATATGTTATTGTCGGTCCGCCGCCAGCGCACATAACGCTCCAACGTCAGCTCAGACCCCAGATCACCGCCCAGCCGTCTGGCCTCAACCAACACCTCGGTCAGGGCGGCAATATCCCGCAGGCCAAGGTTAAATCCCTGACCCGCAATGGGATGGATGCCGTGGGCCGCATCACCGATCAGGCAGAAGCGCGTTGCCACATAATCATCGGCCAATTGGGACGACAGCGGATAAGACCACCGCTGACCCATATGTTTAACCTCACCCAGAAAATCGCCGAATTTCTTGGCAAGCTCCGCATCAAAACCCGCATCGGACAGGCCCATGATGGTCTTTGCCCGTTCCGGCGGCTCGCACCAGACAATGGATGACCTCTTGTCCCGGAGCGGCAGGATGGCAAAGGGACCGCTGGGGTAAAAACGCTCATAGGCGGTGCCCCTATGGTCAATTTCATGGGTCACCGTGGTGACGATGCCCGTCTGATGATAATCCCAGTTGCGGACCCTGATGCCCATCTTGTCCCGGAGCGGCGACTGCCGCCCCTCGGCGCTAATCAGCAGAGCGCAGGAGATTTTGCGGCCACTATGCAGGGTTATATGGCTGGCTCCGACGTTGCTTTCCACATGGGTGATATGATCCGGGCTGAGCAGGGTGATATTTTTCTGTGACGTCACGGCGTCAAAAAGCCCCTTGCGCAGATGGCGAACCTCTACCATCTGACCCAGCGGGCCATCGCCCAAATCCTTTTCATCAAAATGCAGAAACAGGGGCGAATGACCATCGGTGATATGAATCTCATTGATCGGCTGGGCCTGCTGTCCCACCCGGTCCCACAGGCCGAGGGTTTCCATCATCACATAGGGACCGTAGGATATGGCATAGGAGCGGCCATCAAATTCATCACTGAGGCTGCTGGCGATATCGCCATATTCCACCAGCGCCACCTCAAGACCATATTTGGCCAAGGCGCAGGCCAGCGTCATGCCCACCACCCCGCCGCCGGAGATTACCAGATCAAAATTTTGAATCTTTGTGTTTGTCATACCCCTTTTTACGCTGGATAAAAGACCACGGCAAATAAAATAATCTGCCTAAATAATAGACATTAAAAATTTATGACCATTATTTAGCCATACTTTGGCGTTTTTTTCCGCACCCCATTTTCCCTATTTTATGAAATAGCTATATTTTACAATATGTTATCTAATCCCTTAAAAAATGGCACGGCTTTTGAAAGGGGATATCTATTGCAAGAAGCAAAGAGAGGAAAAACCAATGAAAATGATTACCGCTATAATCAAGCCGTTCAAGCTTGATGATGTGCGTGAGGCCCTGAATGACGTAGGGGTCATGGGCCTTACGGTCAGTGAAGTCAAAGGCTATGGCCGTCAAAAGGGCCATTCGGAAATTTATCGGGGTGCGGAATATGAGGTCGCCTTTGTGCCAAAATTACGCCTTGAACTGGCCATCCCTGATGATCTGGTGGAAGCCGTACGCGAAGCTTTGCGGGCCGCCGCCCATACCGGCGATTTCGGGGACGGCAAGATCTTTGAGTTTGATCTGGAACAGGCATTGAGAATTAGAACTGGTGAAATGGGTGATGAGGCCCTTTAGGAGTAAGATAATGAAAAAACGATTTTTAACAATTGGTCTCATGGGGGCTGTTATGAGCCTGATGGCCACCGCGCCCGCGCAGGCCGCCGTGGACCCGGAAGTTGCCTATATCCTGAACAGCCTGCTGTTCCTGATCGGTGGTTTTCTGGTCATGTGGATGGCGGCGGGCTTTTGCATGCTCGAAGCCGGGCTGGTACGCACCAAGAATGTGGGCACCATGTGCGTGAAAAATATAGGTCTTTATGCCATCGCCGGAATTCTTTATTTTCTGGTAGGCTATAACCTGATGTATTCCGGTGTGGACGGCGGCTTTATCGGCAGCTTTTCCCTGTGGGGCGCCGGCGAAACGGCGGCCAATGAAGCCATCAATGTGGACGGCGGCTATTCATCTGCTTCCGACTGGTTCTTCCAGATGGTCTTTGTGGCCACGGCGGCGTCTATTGTTTCCGGCACGGTGGCAGAACGGATCAAGATGTTCCCCTTCTTTGCCTTTGTGGTTATCCTGACCGGAATCATTTATCCTATTCAGGGGGCCTGGACATGGGGCGCAGGCTGGCTCAGTGTGATGGGTTTTTCCGACTTTGCCGGATCAACCATCGTTCATTCCGTGGGCGGCTGGGCTGCCCTGACCGGGGCCATCATTCTGGGCGCGCGCAAAGGGAAATACGGTCCGAACGGACAGGTAAAACCCATTCCGGGCTCGTCTCTGACCCTCGCAACACTTGGTACTTTCATCCTGTGGCTGGGCTGGTTCGGCTTTAACGGCGCATCACAGCTTGCCCTTGGCAGTGCCATTGACGCCGTAGCCGTATCCCAGATTTTCGCCAACACCAATATGGCGGCGGCGGGCGGGACTGTCATGGCCCTGTGCCTGACCAAACTGCTTTATAAAAAGATTGACCTGACCATGGTGCTGAACGGTGCCTTGGCCGGACTGGTTTCTATCACGGCGGAACCATTGACCCCCACCATTGGGCAGGCGATCCTGATCGGTGCCGTGGGCGGGGCCTTGGTGGTCTTTACCGTGCCGCTGCTGGACAAACTGAAAATTGATGATGTGGTCGGTGCGATCCCCGTTCATCTGGTCTGCGGCATCTGGGGTACGCTGGCGGTGGTCTTGACCAATGACGGGGCAACCCTGATCAATCAGATTACCGGTATCGTTGCCATCGGGGCTTTTGTCGCCATAGCCAGCACCATCGTCTGGTACGGCCTTAAGATGACCGTCGGTATCCGCATGAGCGAGGAAGACGAACATAAGGGCGGCGATCTGGCCGAGCTTGGTATGGAAGCCTATCCCGAGTTTGGTATCGGCAGCCAGAAGATTTAGGCCTCAGCCTAAATCGTATAAAAGTCATTACAGTCTCTCGCCCGGAATATTCCAGGCGGGGGATTTTGCGCGCCTAAATATTGTGCAATTGCTTATTAAATATTCTGACAACGATTATTATTTAATCATTTCAAGGTTCAAAAACCACAAAAACCCTCTGTATCCTCTTTGGCATGTTTCTTGAGTAAGACTTAGGCAAACACAGCCAACGGGAGAGAATGATGGAAGCTTTAAGCAGTGGTTCAGATGTATTTTTTGTTTTGATCGGAGCCATTCTGGTCTTTGCCATGCATGCGGGATTTGCCTTTCTGGAAGTGGGTAGCGTGCGCAAGAAAAATCAGGTCAATGCGCTGGTCAAGATCATCACTGATTTTGCCATCTCCACATTAGCCTATTTCTTCATTGGCTATACGGTGGCCTACGGTGTCAGTTTCCTGAGCGACGCGGCCACCATCAGCGGCGGCGGTGAAGAGTTTGCCAATAATGGCTTTACCCTGGTTAAATTCTTCTTCCTGATGACTTTTGCGGCGGCGGTGCCCGCCATTATTTCCGGCGGCATTGCGGAGCGGGCGAAATTCAACCCCCAACTGGTGGCCTCAGCCATCTTCGTCGGGCTGATCTATCCCTTTTTTGAGGGCATGGTCTGGGGCTCGCGCTTCGGCTTTCAGGATATGATGGCCGACACATTCGGCGCGCCCTTCCATGATTTTGCCGGATCAATCGTGGTTCATGCCATGGGCGGCTGGCTGGCGCTGGGCGCGGTGATTTTGCTGGGCGCGCGGCAGGGCCATTACCGGAAAGATGGCACGGTGATCGGCATCCCGCCGTCCAACATTCCTTTTCTGGCCTTGGGGTCATGGATATTATGCATCGGCTGGTTCGGTTTTAACGTGATGAGCGCACAGGCCGTCGCCGGGGCCAGCGGCCTTGTGGCGGTCAACAGCCTGCTGGCTATGGTTGGCGGCCTGCTGGCGGCATCCATCGTCGGGCGCAATGATCCGGGCTTTGTTCATAACGGGGCGCTGGCCGGGCTGGTGGCGGTCTGCGCCGGGTCCGACATCATGCATCCCCTGGGCGCATTGGTCACCGGGGTCGTTGCCGGGGTGATTTTCGTCAAGGCCTTCCTTTACGTACAGAATAAGCTGAAAGTGGATGACGTGCTGGGTGTCTGGCCTTTGCACGGGCTGTGCGGCCTGTGGGGCGGTATCGCGGCGGGCATTTTTGGCCTTGAAAGCCTGTGGGGCATGGGCGGGGTTACCTTCACCTCACAGCTTGTGGGGTCAGTTCTGGGCGCGGCCATCGGCGGCCTGTTTGGCTTTGTGGTTTATGGCCTGCTCAAGAAAACCGTGGGCATCCGGCTCAGTAAAGAAGAAGAATTCATCGGCGCTGATCTGGCCATCCATAAAGTTTCTGCTTATCCAGAGGAAGATTTCGGAAGGTAGAGCCTTTACAGACAAAGTGTTTAAGGTCATAAAACAAGTCCTGACCTTAAAATTGGAAAGCCCGTGGACTTTAGCCGTTTTAAAAATCTGCCGCCCTATCCCTTTGCCCGTATGCGCCGTCTTCTGGCCGATAGTGTGCCGGAGGATACCAGCGCCGCCCTCAATATGTCTGTGGGCGAGCCTCAGCATGCCGTTCCGACTTTTGTCACGGATATTCTGAGCCAGACGGCGGCCAGCTATAACAAATATCCGCCCATACAGGGCACCGCAGCACTGCAACAGGCGGTTGGTGGCTGGCTCAGCCGGCGAAATACGCTGCCTGCGGGACTGGTGACAGCGGAAAACCTGGTCCCCTTGTCCGGCAGCCGTGAGGGGCTGTATGCCATCGGACAGATCGTTATCAACCGCCAAAAAAACGGCCAAATCCCGCTGGTATTAAGCCCAAACCCTTTTTACCAGCCCTATGCCGGGGCGGCCCTGAGCGCGGGAGCGGAAATTCTTTATGTGAACAGTCGGGGCGGGATGCCGGATTATGAGAATTTACCGGAAGAAACCTTAAGGCGCACCGCCCTTGCCTTTATCTGCAATCCGTCAAATCCAGAGGGACGTCTGGCGTCCCCGGATTATCTGGCGCATATGATAAGACTGGCCCGGACCTATGGTTTCACCCTTGTGGGCGATGAATGCTATTCGGAAATATATGACAAGGCCGCGCCCACCGGCCTGCTGGATGTCTGTCATCAGATAGAAGAACAGGACAGACCGGACAATATTTTCCGCAATGTAGTGGTGTTTAATTCCCTGTCGAAACGGTCCAATCTGGCGGGGCTTCGGTCCGGTTTTATGGCCGGGGACAGGGAAATTATCACCGAGACTTTACGCCTGCGCAGTTACGGCGGCGCGCCCCTGCCTCTGCCCACACAGGCGGCCTCGGCGGCGGCGTGGAATGATGAGGATCATGTGGCTGAAAACCGCGCCCTATACCGGCGGAAATTTGATCTGGCCGAAGCGTATCTTGGCGGTAAATTTGCCTTTCAGCGCCCCGCAGGCGGCTTTTGTCTGTGGCTTGATGTGGGGGACGGGGAGGTGGCCTGTAAAAAACTGTGGCGGAAGGCCGGCATAAAGACCCTGCCTGGGGCCTATCTGGCGAGGCCGGACGAGGACGGTCATAATCCGGGCCTGCCCTATATTCGCCTTGTTCTTGTGCATGATGAGAGGCTTCTGGAACCCGCGCTTGAGAAAATCGCAAAAACACTGTAAAAAGAATGATATAGGACCGGAATACAAGGGTATCAATTGACCAGTAGACGTAAAAAGATAACCAAGAAAAATACCCGCACTATCCTGCCAGAAGCGGTTTATACCTTTATGGTCAGCGGGAGCACACGCCTGTGGGGGATTTTCCTGATCATTTTAAGCCTGTTGGCCTTTGCCGCCATGGCCGGATATCACAGCAACGATCCCAGTTGGCGGGTCGCGGGGCAGGAAGAAGTCAAAAACTGGCTGGGACCTGCCGGGGCCTGGGTGGCTGACGTTCTCATACAATCATTGGGCCTTGCGGCGGCGGTTCTGGCCTTTCCCTTTATCACATGGGGCTGGCGCATCATGAGGCTGAAAGGCCTGCCAAAACTCTGGCGCAATCTTGTGGTCTGGGTCGTGGCCGTCCTGTTGGCGTCGCTCTTTGCCGCTTTTCTGCCTGTGGCAGATTTCTGGGCAGATTCCTGGCAGATACAGAATTTCGGCATGGGCGGCATCATGGGCGACCGGATGTTTTTCTTCTTAAAACAGATTTTGTCCGATGCGGGTATCGGGTTCTACCCCTTGATTTACGGCGGTATTCTGCTGGGAGCATTTCTGCTGACCATTCCGGCATTTCTGGGGCTTGACCGGGCGGAATGGCGAGCCATTGGCCGGGGGATTGTCTGGTGCTGTGTTAAAATCTGGCGCGGAATGGCCATCAGTTACGGCTTTATCCGGGATAAGATACGGCGGGAACCGGAAGAAATCGGTGTCGTCAATGTGCGCCAGAAAAAGAACCGTAAAGAACCCGTCATGGAAAAGTCTGCCGACAGCGCGTCGCGCAAGGAAATTCCCGTTGTTGACAGCAAGCCGAAAAAACCGGCAAAAAGCCGCCGGGAGGCCCGCGAACGGGAGCCCATGTTCAATCTTGATGATGACTTTGTCCTGCCGCCCCTGAACCTGCTGAGCAACCCGCGTCCCCTGTCGGCGCAGGACCGCCTGAGCAAAGATGCGCTGGGCCAGAATGCCCGGATGCTGGAATCTGTGCTGGATGATTTCGGCATCAAGGGTGAGATCGTCAAGGTTCGCCCCGGCCCGGTCGTCACCCTCTATGAGCTGGAACCGGCCCCCGGTACAAAATCAACCCGGGTGATCAATCTGGCCGATGATATTGCCCGTTCCATGTGCGCCGACAGCGCCCGGGTGGCGGTGGTGCCGGGTAAAAATGCCATCGGTATCGAACTGCCCAACAGCAAGCGGGAGATCGTCGTCCTGCGGGAACAATTCTCCTCTACCGCTTATGAGGAAACCAAGGCTAAACTGCCCCTCTGTATGGGTAAGGATATTGGCGGCGCGCCGGTTGTCGCCGACCTTGCCGCCATGCCGCATCTGTTGGTGGCGGGCACCACCGGGTCGGGCAAGTCTGTGGCGATCAATGTGATGATCCTGTCCCTGCTCTATAAAATGACCCCGGCGGAATGCCGGTTGATCATGGTTGACCCCAAGATGCTTGAATTGTCGGTTTATGACGATATTCCCCATCTGCTGACCCCGGTCGTCACCGATCCGCAAAGGGCGGTAGTGGCCCTAAAATGGGCGGTGCGGGAGATGGAACAGCGCTATAAATCGCTGGCCAAGTTACAGGTGCGCAACATCGGGGCCTATAACCAGCGGCTGACCGAGGCCCGGACAAAAGGCGAGGTCATTGTCCATAAAATTCAGACCGGATTTGATTCTGAAACCGGCGATCCGGTTTATGAGGAAGAAGAAATTGACCTGACCCCCCTGCCTATGATCGTGATCATTGTCGATGAGATGGCGGATTTGATGCTGGTGGCGGGCAAGGATATTGAAACTCTGATTCAACGTCTGGCCCAGATGGCCCGGGCTGCCGGGATTCATCTGATCATGGCGACTCAAAGGCCGTCCGTGGATGTGATCACCGGCACCATCAAGGCCAATTTCCCGACCCGGATCAGCTTTCAGGTGACCTCTAAAATCGACAGCCGCACCATATTGGGCGAACAGGGGGCGGAACAATTGCTGGGCATGGGCGATATGCTGTACATGGCGGGCGGCGGACGCATTCGCAGGGTTCACGGCCCCTTTGTTAGCGACAGCGAGGTCGAACGCGTGGTCAAGGCCCTGAAAAAGCAGGGCAAGCCCGATTATCTGGACAATATTACCGAGGAACCGGATGAGGGCTTTGACAGCAGCTTCCTGCAAAATTCGCAGATGACCTCCGAAGGGGGGGCGTCTTCGGGCGATGACCTTTATGACCGGGCGGTCGCCATTGTCGCCCGGGACCGCAAGGCCTCCACCAGCTATATCCAGCGCCAGCTGTCCATCGGCTATAACCGGGCGGCCAATATTATTGAGAAAATGGAGCGGGAAGGCGTGGTCAGCCATGCCAACCATGTGGGCAAGCGTGAAGTGTTAATCGAGGATCACGGAGGCGATTATGACCCTTAAATTCCCTAAAATTATCCTGTTTGGCCTGATGGCTATGCTTGGCCTGCCCGGCCCGGCCCTTGCGGCCAAACCGGATAGTATCATCCCGGTTGAGCGGTCCGAAAAAGACCTTGAAACCATCAAAAAGGTGGAGGAAAGCCTGAATGCTATCCATTCCCTGCGCGCGTCTTTTGTCCAGCGGGCACCGGACGGAACGGTGTCCGAGGGCATGGTCTATCTGGAGCGGCCCGGCAAGTTGCGGTTTGATTACGGCAAGGATGCACCCTTTCTGGTGGTCAGCAACGGCAGTTTGCTGACCTTCGTTGACTATGAGGTCAAACAGGTCAACCGCTGGCCGATCAAGAAAACTCCGTTGGGCATCTTGGTCGATAAAGAAATCAAGTTGGACAGCAGTGTTGAAATCCCCGACATCATCCGCTTTGCCGGGCTGATAAAAATCCCGGTGATTGATCCGAAACGGCGGGATTATGGTTATATCATCCTGATCTTTGAGGAAAGCACCATGGAGCTTCGCGCCTGGGAGAGCGTTGACGCCCAGGGCTATACCACCCGTGTGGCATTGGTAAACCCGGAATATAATGTGGCCATTGATAAAAAACGCTTCACCTTCAAAGACCCTCGCCCCAAAAGGCACGGGCCACGTAGACGGTAGGGAATGGAGGGATGTATGATTGCCATATTGTATTGCCATGACACTATCAATTCTCAAAATTATTTTCGGTAGAAGAAACTTTAAAATCAATAGGTTATAAAATAATATCCCAAGGAAAAATATCAAATGACTCTGATCCTATCGACTTCTTTTCTTATCCGTTCAAAAATATAGTGACTTCATTATTTTGGCACATAGTTTTCTAGGATTTCCACTGAGGATAGCTGTATGGTTGCACGGATTTCTTCGACTAAAGATGAGTTTGGCAATGTTCGCGCTAGGATCATACCACCGACACAGAGCGCAGAAAGGGTTAAAGCATTTTGCCTTGCCTGGACACCGTGTTGCGCCAAATTGGTTTCAAACAACCACACCATGGCTTCGAGGAGTTCCTGATAAGAAGACTGCACTTCAAGACTGCTGCGTGCCACGTCGGATGGCAGAGCGATCATCGGGCATTGGCCATCTATATCAGCAAGGTGCTCAGCCGAAAGATAGCTTTGTAGCATATGCCGTGCCATTTCGGGGCCGGGGCAGTTGGGGTCAATACCAGCCTCTGTACGCCATTTCAGCCCGCGCCCCATCAAGAAACTGGACACGGCTTCACTATACAACCCTTCTTTGTTCTTGAAATGATTGTAAAATCCGCCGCGCGTAAGCCCTACCTTTTTCATCACCATATCAATCGTGACACCCGCAAAGCCGTGCCGGTTAAATAATATACGGGCTGCTTCGATGATGTTGGCACGGGACTGCTGCTTGTGCTCCTGACTTAAAGGCATCATAATTCTCCTGTTTTTTTGGAGTATGGCAGAAATTTTAATATGTTCTTTAACATATTTAATATGAGATTATAAAAGATCAGAAACTTGAGGTATTTTACAAGAAATCAACATGAATGGGCAATATGAATAACTATATAGCAGTCATATATACGAATGTATCACCGAAAGACGCATTTTTTGTCGTAGCACAAGAAATTGGTAGCTGGTGGTCGGAGTTTGAGGGAAACCTGGATAAGTTAGGTGATGAGGCAGCATTTTCTTTTAAGCCCAATCCGACAACGTGGACATTCCGTGTGACAGGATATGAGGAAGGACGATATTTTGAGCTTGAATGTATAAAGGCCAATCACATACATGAAGGATTGCCGGAAACAATTCATGAAGAATGGCTAAACACAAAACTGATTTTTGAAATTGAACCGGATGGTGGTGGTTCAAAAATAACCTTGACCCATAATGGATTGGTTCCAACGCTTGACTGTTACGAAATTTGTGTTAGCGGATGGGATCACTTTTTTAAAGATAGTTTGAAAAACTATCTGGATTTCAATTCAGCATAAATAAACTTTGGCAAAGGAAAAACAAATGAAGCTTTATGTAACATCGGTATCACCAAAGATTGCTTTGACCCCCAGGGGAATATCTGTCCTCGATAGACTTGTCTTGTTACATTCTCAAAATTGAAACAGGATATCCAAGGCTTTTAAATAGAGCCTGCTCAGAAAGTATTTCCCGACAGGGCATAATGTGTGGTTATAATTTCTTGTGAAAGAGTTTTCCGTATCATGCTTCTGACTCTGGTGACAAGGGTAGCGATATTATACCACCTTTGCGCCTTTTTGAGGTTGGCACACAAAAGCCTGATCAATACCATCAGGTTCATGACCATAAAGATGCTTTTTCGCCCATTGATAGACCAATCCATTCTTCTGACCAATACGCGCCTCGCCCTGGAACCAAATCTCAATGGGGGTGCCTTCAGGCACATCTTTTACGACCTCCGTCAGCTTTTCAGCAAAGTTT
>UOED01000062.1_pt1 | contig 30733 bp, 25 predicted proteins | sample 1990161 | NCBI WGS metagenome assembly UOED01 (sample SAMEA4728526, study PRJEB27164) | hydrothermal vent metagenome | biome: marine basaltic hydrothermal vent biome; feature: marine hydrothermal vent; material: mineral | place: Pacific Ocean | collected 2011-06-14/2011-07-23 | depth 1741 m | reverse complement strand
AAGCCCGATGCCAATTTTATCCGGCAAGCGCTGGAAAAATGTCCGTTGGTCATTGTGTCTGACATCATGGGAAATACCGATAGCCTGAAATATGCCCATATTGCCCTGCCGGCCCAAGGATGGGGTGAAAAAGACGGGACGGTGACCAATAGCGAACGGCGGCTGTCCCGCCAGCGCCCCTTTTTATCCGCCCCGGCAGAAAGCCGCCCTGACTGGTGGATTATCAGTGAAGTCGCCAAACATATGGGATTTGCCAAGAGCTTTGACTATAAGTCTCCCAATGAAATTTTCCGGGAACATGCCGCCTTGTCTGCGTTTGAGAATAATGGCACCCGTGATTTTGATATTTCCGGCCTTGGGTATGACTTTGCACCTGTTCAATGGCCCGTCAATGCCGCCAACCCCACCGGCAAAAGCCGTTTCTTTGAACAAGGTAATTTCTATACAAAAGACAAACGCGCCCGTTTTATTGCCGTTCGCGCCCAAGCCCCCGTTAATGACACCGATCAATCATACCCCTTGATCCTGAACAGTGGCCGTATCCGTGACCAATGGCATACTATGACCAGAACCGGAAAATCGCCCCGCCTGAATGCCCACCGGGAAGAGCCATATATCACCATTCACCCCGTGGATGCAAAAAAACATGACCTTGGAAATAACGGATTTGTCCGCATATTCAGCCAATGGGGCAAGGCACTGGCCCGTGTTCGCCTTACCAATGAACAGCAGGCCGGGCAGATATTCATGCCCCTGCATTGGAGTGATGCCACAACGGCAAATGCCGCAACGAACCGACTGGTCAATCCGGTAACAGACCCTCTCTCCGGCCAGCCTGAACTGAAGCACACCCCGGTTCGTCTGGAAAAATGGTCCCCTAAATGGCACGGGTTTTTACTGTCGCGAAAAAAAATCATGCCCGAACATATGGATTACTGGTGCCACAGCTATCAAAAAAATTGCCATATTCTGGAACTCGCAAGCCGGGACGAGATGCAAGAGAATTCTTTCCTTGCGCCGTATTTAGCCCGGAAAAATGATGCTGATATCCTCAGCTTCAGCAACCCGGCATCCGGACAAATACGCCTCGCCCATATTGAAAAAGGTCGCCTGGATTTTTGCCTGTTCGTCTCAGACAAAGGAAACCTGCCGGACAGAAGCTGGCTACAGTCCCTCTTTCAACAAGACAGCCTCACCCCCGAAATATACCGCATTTTGCTCTCAGGACAGCCGGGCGGGCCGGAAGCCCAAATGGGGCCTGTTATCTGTTCCTGCTATGGGGTCAGCCAAAAAGCCATTCTCAGTGCCTGCCGCCAAAGACAAGCCAGAACAGTGGATGATATCGGCAACCTGTTACAAGCCGGACGCAATTGCGGGGCCTGCAAACCGGAAATAAAAGACCTGATCAGCCAATGCCTTGTCGGCTAATTCAAATTTTTGGCCTGCTTACGGGTTAATATTGTTCATCGCCCTTCATGTCGATTGACCACATGAAACCGACCACGCCGCCTTTCAGGATGGGGAGCAGGGTCAGGGCGAGGGTCAGGGCTATGGCGGGCCAGAAGATCATCTGGAACAGGGTGGAGGGATGAAAATTAATCTCCACCAGGACCAGCAAAGGCACCACGATATGACCGACAATCAAGATGGTCAGATACGGCGGAAAATCATCTGCGCGGATGTCGCCTATGGGGGCCGCGCACCGGGGGCACGTCGGTTTGAGCTTTAAATATCCGGCAAAGATATTGGCCCGCTCACAACTGGGGCATTGACGGCGCAGGCCTGATTTAATGGACCGGGCCTTGCCGTGACGGGGGAAGTTGCTCATTTGTCTGTCCTTAAACGGGTAATCAGGCTGGAGGTATCATACCGCCCGCCGCCCGATTGTTTAATTTCCTTGTAATAATCATTGACCAAACTGGTCACCGGCAGGGCCGCGCCGTTTTGTCGCGCCTCAGCCAATACAATGTCCAGATCTTTGCGCATCCAGTCCACGGCAAAGCCAAAATCAAACTGATCATTTATCATGGTTTGCGCGCGGTTTTCCATCTGCCAGCTTTGGGCCGCGCCCTTTGAAATAACATCAATGACGGCGGCGGCATCCAGTCCGGCGGCCTCGGCAAAATTAATCCCCTCGGACAGGGCCTGAACCAGCCCGGCGATGCAGATTTGATTAACCATCTTGGCCAGCTGCCCGCTTCCGGCCCCGCCCAACAGTTTTGTTTTCCGGGCGTAACAGTGCAAAATAGGGTCTGTTTTTTCAAATATTGTCTTGTTCCCGCCGACCATAATAGTCAACTGACCATTTTCCGCCCCGGCCTGACCACCGGATACGGGCGCGTCCAGAAAATGCAGCCCTGCCGCCTGTGCCAGCGCGTCAAGCTCCCGGGCAAGGCTGGCAGAGGCGGTGGTATGGTCCACAAAAACAGCGCCTTTTTTCATGGCCCCAAAGGCACCGTCCGCGCCCAGCGTTATGGCCCGCACATCATCATCATTTCCAACACAGGCAAAGACAACATCCGCATCCCGAACCGCATCGGCGGGAGTCGGGGCATGGTTGCCGCCGTATTGCGTGGTCCAGCGGACGGCTTTTTCCGGGGTCCGGTTATAGGCGGTGACCTCATATCCGGCTTTTTGCAAATGGCCTGCCATGGGATAACCCATTACTCCAAGGCCCAGAAAGGCAAGCTTAGCTTTGGTCATATGACGTCCTTAATAATGGGGTGGTTTTTCATGGGTCATGCCGCCCTCTTCTGCGGGATTTTCCAGAATTTCCAGCCGTTGTTTTGCCTGTGCTAGGCGCTTTTTCAGGCGATCAATCTCTGTCCATTGCTGGCTGACCATATCACTCAAATCCTGAATCTGCTGATCCTGATAGGTGATGGTCTGTTCAATTTGTGAAAGTCGTTCGTCGTTTGTGGTCATAACCCTGCCTTATTTATCATTATGGTATATCCTACTTGGGATATGTTTTACCATGCAAAAATAACCATATTGAGCGATTTCGGGAGATTACAAGATGACTATTCCTCACAGATTTGGTTTGTTGTTCTTATGTCTGGCCAGCATTTCTCTGGCCACCCCGGCGGGAGCCGTAACGCCGGAAGAAGTCAAAATGGTGCAGAGCAAGGCCGCAATTTCCATGGAGAAACTGCGGGCGCATATGATGGCCGGGGATGATGTCTCCAAAATTATTCCCATGATGAAAAATGTAAAAATATTAGCGGACAAGGGCGATCTTGGCGCGGCCAATCGTCTGCTGGATAAAATTCTACTCTCTTTCAACGCATTGGAAATGCCGGAAATGCCAGATACCGCCCCGGTCTTTATCAACCCCAGACAGGTGACGATCACGGGCTATAAACAGAACGTCATGGAGGCTTTTATCACCGGAGACGGGCAATATCTGTTCTTTAACAACGATACGGGGGACAATCCAAAAACCGACAAGGATATTTTCTATGCCCGGCGGATCAATGATGTAACCTTTAAATTCATGGGTGAGATAAAGGGGGTCAATAGCGCAGAGGTGGACGGCGTGCCGACCATGGACCGGATGGGTAATTTCTATTTTGTCTCAACCCGGAATTACAGCAAGCCCAACAGCTTTGCCACCCTTTACAGCGGAAAATTTAAAGATGGCCGGGTCAGTGATCTGAAAGCCCATCCTGAGGTTTCCCTAAATCTTCCGGGCTGGCTGAATATGGATGCGGAGATCAGTGCGGATGGCAAGACCCTCTATACGACCCAGACCTATTTCAGCAACGACATGCCTGAGCAATCCTATTTTCAAGTAGCTCATTTAAAGAATGGTAAATTTGAAATTGACAGCCATTCCAATGCCATATTCGATCGCATCAATACGGCTGACATCGAATATGGGGCCTCCATATCCTCAGACGGGCGGGAGCTATATTTTACCCGGCTTTCTTATGAAAATGGCGGTAAATTTACCAGTTATTACGCCACGCGCCCCAATAACCAGACCCCTTTTTCCAGCCCCCAACCGATCACGGCCATCACTGGCTATGCGGAAGCCCCCGCCATTACTGCAGATGGTCGCCTGCTGTATTTTCATAAAAAAACCGGTAACAAGTTTCAGCTTTATGTGCTGGCCCGCGCCAAAAATTAGCCAAAGAGTAGCCGATAATCAGGGCGAATATTTCGCCCTTCCTGAATATCATCTGGGTAATCTGGATTTTCCCATCAGGAATTCATCAACGGCACGCGCGGCCTGACGGCCCTCACGGATGGCCCAGACCACCAGAGATTGACCCCGGCGCATGTCACCGGCGGCAAAAATCTGGGGCAGGGATGTCTGGTAGCTGTTGGTATCGGCGGCCACATTGCCGCGCCCGTCAAGGGCGACGCCCAACTGGTCCAAAAGGCCCTCTTTCACCGGATTGGTAAAGCCCATGGCCAGCAGGACTAGGTCCGCATCCAGCTCAAATTCGCTGCCGTCAATTTTCTGGAATTTCTCATCCACCTGATGACAGCGCAGGGCCGCCAGTTTGCCGTCTTCCCCGGCAACAAATTCGGCGGTCACAACGCTCCATTCCCGGTCCGCGCCTTCTTCCTGAGAGGTTGAGGTGCGCAGCTTCATGGGCCAGTTAGGCCAGATCAGCTCCTTGTTTTCCCGGTGGGGTGGTTTGGGCATGATTTCGATCTGGGTCACCGATACGGCCCCCTGACGGAATGAGGTGCCCACACAGTCGGACCCCGTGTCCCCGCCGCCGATGACCACCACCCGCTTGCCAGCGGCCAGAATGTCTTTTTTGTTGGGCAGCGGTTCGCCTGCGCCGCGCTGATTCTGCTGGATCAGAAAATCCATGGCGAAATGAACCCCGTCCAGATCCCGTCCGGGAATCGGCAGGTCACGGGGCTGTTCTGATCCCCCGGCCAGAACCACCGCGTCATAATGTTCCACCAGACGCTGGGCGGGAATATCCTTGCCCACCTCCATGCTGGTCCAGAAGGTAACCCCTTCCTGTTCCATTTGCTGGGTGCGGCGGTCAATGAGTTTTTTTGACATTTTAAAATCAGGAATGCCGTAGCGGAGCAAGCCGCCCGGACGGCGGTTTTTCTCGTAAACGGCAACCTCATGCCCGGCGCGGGCCAATTGCTGAGCGCATGCCAGACCCGCCGGGCCGGAGCCAACCACGGCCACCTTCTTGCCGGTTTTTTCCGGTGGCAGGTGCGGCGTGATCCAACCCTCTTCCCAGCCCTTGTCAACGATGGCACATTCGATGGTTTTAATGGTCACCGGCTGATCATCAATATTTAACGTACAGGCGGCCTCGCAAGGAGCCGGGCAAATGCGCCCGGTAAATTCGGGAAAATTATTGGTGGAATGCAGCACATCCAGCGCGCTCTTCCAATCGTCTTTCCAGACCAGATCATTCCAGTCGGGAATCATATTATTGACCGGACAACCCGTATGGCAGAAGGGAATCCCGCAATCCATACAGCGGCCACCCTGTAAAGAGACCATATTATCCGGCAGAGGGTTGATAAATTCGTCATAATGACGCACCCGGTCCCCGGCGGGGGCATAGGTCCTCTCCTGACGGGTAAAATCCATAAATCCAGTTGGTTTGCCCATTTTTTATCTCCTTAATTCAATGTCTGGCCGGTATAGGCGGATAGCACCGTTTGGGTCGGGGCCATTTCCTGCAAGGCGCGGCGATATTCCACCGGCATGACCTTGACAAATTTCGGCAGATAGTCTTCCTGATTGTCCAATATGGCTTGGGCGCGTTTGCTGCCCGTAAAGCGCACATGATTTTCCAGCAGGGTCACCAGCCGTTCCACATCATTGCCGGACATATTATTGCGCAGGACATCCACCCGGCCATGACTTTCAAGGTCACCGGATTGATGTTTGCGGGCCATATCGTCTTCTTCGGGCATAGGCTCCAGCTCCACCATGGCCAGATTGCACCGTTTCTCAAAATCCCCGGCTTCATCCAGAACGTAGGCGATGCCGCCGCTCATACCGGCGGCGAAATTGCGGCCTGTCTGGCCGATGACAACCACACAGCCCCCGGTCATATATTCACAGCCATGATCGCCGACCCCCTCAACCACCGCAATGGCGCCGGAGTTCCTGACCGCAAAGCGCTCCCCGGCCACACCCCGGAAATAACATTCGCCGCCGACCGCACCATAAAGGACCGTATTGCCGACGATGATGCTGTTTTTCGGGTCAATCTTGCTGATCTTGGGCGGATAGATGATCAGCTGTCCGCCGCTCAGCCCCTTGCCCACATAATCATTGCCGTCCCCGGACAGCTCAAGGGTCACGCCCTTGGCCACAAAGGCCCCGAAACTCTGTCCCGCCGTGCCGGATAATTTCACATGAATGGTGCCCTTGGGCAGGCCGCTGTAACCGTATTTTTCCGCCAGACGCCCGGACAGCAACGCGCCGCAGGAGCGGTCCGTGTTATTGATCTTTTCCTCAATAATCACAGGCGTTTTTGTCTCCAGCGCGTCTTTCGCTTTTTCCAGCAAACGGCGGTCCAATATATGGTCCAGATCATGCTCCTGACGGGCGGTGTTATATATATCACTGGCCTTTTCCGTCTTTGGCATATGGAACAGTTTGCTGAAATCCAGCCCGTCTGCCTTCCAATGCCGGATGGCGTCATTCTTGCTGAGCAGGTCAGAGTGACCAATGATGTGGTTCAGCTTGGTGACCCCCATCTCCGCCATGATTTTACGGACTTCTTCGGCGACAAAGAAGAAATAATTGACCACATGTTCCGGCTTGCCCATGAATTTACGGCGCAGAACCGGGTCCTGGGTCGCGATACCCACGGGACAGGTATTCAGATGGCATTTGCGCATCATGATACAGCCGCTGGCGATCAGCGGTGCGGTGGCAAAACCAAACTCATCGGCCCCCAGTAACGCCCCGACAATAACATCCCGGCCCGTTTTCAGACCGCCGTCCACCTGAACGGAGATACGGTCACGGAGCTTGTTGAGCACCAATGTCTGCTGGGTTTCGGCAAGGCCCATTTCCCACGGGCTTCCGGCATTCTTGATGCTGGTGAGCGGGCTGGCCCCGGTGCCACCATCATAGCCGGATATGGTCAGATGGTCGGCTTTGGCCTTGGAGACCCCGGCGGCCACGGTGCCGACCCCGATTTCCGAGACCAGCTTGACGCTGATGCGGGCCTTGGGGTTGACATTTTTCAGGTCATAGATCAGTTGGGCCAGATCCTCGATGGAATAAATATCATGGTGCGGCGGCGGCGAAATCAGGCCCACGCCCGGCGTTGAATGGCGAACCTTGGCAATGACCGCGTCCACCTTGTGGCCGGGCAGCTGTCCGCCCTCGCCGGGCTTGGCACCCTGAGCCATTTTAATCTGAATTTCATCCGCATTGACCAGATATTCGGTGGTCACACCAAAGCGGCCAGAGGCTACTTGCTTTATGGCACTGCGGCGCAGGTCGCCGTTACGGTCCGGGGTGAAACGGTCCGGTTCCTCGCCGCCCTCTCCGGTATTGGATTTGCCGCCAATGCGGTTCATGGCGATGGCGAGGTTAGTATGGGCCTCGCGGCTGATGGAGCCAAAGGACATGGCACCCGTGACAAACCGCTTGACGATTTCACTGGCCGGTTCCACCTTGTCCAATGCAATTGGCTTATCCGCCAATTTGATCTTAAACAGACCACGCGGGGTCAGTAACCGTTCGGACTGTTCATTGATATTGTGAGCATAGGCGTCATATTGAGCCGGGTTGTTGCCGCGCACCGCATGTTGCAGGTTGCTGATACTGTCAAAGGTCCACATATGGTCCTCGCCGCGCATACGCACCGCATATTCACCGCCCACATCCAGCGCATTTTCGTAAACCAGACTGTCGGTGAAGGCCTGGTCATGGCGCATGACCGCCTCACGGGAAATCTCATTCAGCCCCACGCCTTCAATGGCGCTTTGAGTCTTGGTGAAATATTTTTCGATAAAGGCGCTGTTCAGGCCAACCGCATCAAAAATCTGCGCGCCGCAATAGGATTGATAGGTGGAAATGCCCATCTTGGACATGACCTTCAATATGCCCTTGTCAATGGCCTTGGTATAGCGGGCGCGGGCATCGCGGGGCGTAATGATGTCCCCGGCCAACGTCGGGGCCAGCGTGGTGATGGTTTCAAAGGCAAGATAAGGGTTGATTGCCTCGGCCCCATATCCGGCCAAAACGCAAAAATGGTGGACTTCGCGGGCTTCTCCGGTTTCCACCACCAACCCCACAGAGGTACGAAGCCCCTTGCGAATCAGGTAATGGTGGACCGCCGAGGTGGCCAGCAGGGCCGGAATGGCGATACGGTCGTCGCTGACCCCCCGGTCCGACAGGATGATAATATTATCGCCCTCTATCACCGATACCTCAGCCAGTAGGCAAATGCTTTCAATAGCATTATCCATGCCCGCCGCGCCCTCAGAGGCATCATAGGTCACATCAATCGTTACGGTTCTGAAATTATTATCGGGAATATCGCCGATGGTGCGGATTTTTTCCAGATCTTCATTGCTGAGGATGGGCTGGCGCACTTCAAGTCTTTTATGGGTGCCGACCCCTTCCAGATCCAGCAGGTTTGGCCGGGGGCCGATGAAGGACACCAGTGACATGACCGCTTCCTCTCGGATGGGGTCAATGGGCGGATTGGTCACTTGAGCAAAATTCTGTTTGAAATAGCTGTAGAGCAGTTTTGATTTGCTGGACAGGGCCGATATGGGCGTGTCGGTCCCCATGGAGCCGAGAGCTTCCTGCGCGCTGGTGGTCATGGGCGGCAACAGAAGTTTCAGGTCTTCCTGCGTATAGCCAAAGGCCTGCTGGCGCTTTAACAACGGCACATCGGTGGAATGGTGCGGCGGGAATTCAGCGGGCAGATCTTCCAGCTTGATCTGGGTACGGGCCAGAATGGCCTCATAATCATAGGCACTGCTCAGTTCCGACTTGATTTCTGCATCACTGATAATCCGGCCCTCAGCGGTGTCAATCAGGAGCATTTTACCGGGCTGGAGCCGCCATTTCTGGACGATTTTATCTTCGGGTATGGGCAAAACGCCCATTTCGGACGCCAGAACAACCATATCATCATCGGTCACCAGATAACGCGCCGGACGCAAACCATTACGGTCAAGGGTCGCCCCGATCAGGGTGCCATCGGTAAAGGCCATGGCGGCGGGGCCGTCCCATGGCTCCATCAGGGCCGCGTGATATTCGTAAAAGGCCCGGCGTTTTTCATCCATCAGCGGATTTCCGGCCCAGGCTTCGGGGATCAGCATCATCATGGCATGAACAATGCTATAGCCCCCGGCCACCAGCAGTTCCAGCGCATTGTCAAAGCTCGCCGTGTCGGAAATGCCCTCGGGGATCAGGGGCCAGAGCTTTTCCAGATCATCACCAAGAACGGTGGATTCCATGCTGAAACGCCGGGACGCCATCCAGTTCACATTGCCGCGCACCGTATTGATCTCGCCGTTATGACAGACCATGCGAAAGGGCTGGGCCAGTCCCCATGTGGGGAAGGTGTTGGTGGAAAAACGTTGATGAACCAATGCCAACGCGGACGTCATGCGCTCATCTTTCAGGTCATCGTAATAGACCCCGACCTGCGTGGCCAGCAACATCCCCTTATAGAGCAGAGTGCGGCTGGAGCAGCAACAGGCATAATAATGTTCTGTATCATCGTCCATATCAAAAACGATATTGGACAGCTGTTTGCGGATCAGATAGAGCTTTAATTCAAAATCCGCGTTGGTTTTACACGCGTCGCCGATGCCGACAAATCCCTGAAGAATCGCCGGTTCAGAGGCCTTGACCCCGTCACTGAAACCGCTGTTGTTGGTTGGTACCTTTCGCCAGCCCAGAAATTTCTGACCTTCCTGATCCACCAGATTTTCAAATGTTTTTTTGATTTTGTCGGCAATAGATTTTTCATGGGGCAGAAACACCACCAATACGCCGTAATCACCGAACTTTGGCAGGGGAATTTTTTCCTGCTTGGCCACGGCCTGCATAAAATCATCGGGCATCTGGATCAGAATTCCGGCGCCGTCACCGGACAGGGGGTCCGCACCAACGGCCCCGCGATGGGTGAGGTTTTCCAGTATTTTAAGGCCATTGGCAATGATGTCATGGCTTTTAACGCCCTTGATATTAGCGACAAAACCAATGCCGCAATTATCATGTTCATTTTGGGGGTTATAGAGGCCCTGAGCCTTTGGCAGGCCGGCTGTGTTTAATGGCACCTTATGGGTCATTCCCGAAAATACTCCTCGTTCTAGCAAAGTCTTCAAATAATATTTTTTGCGCACAAATCCAGACCATCTTTAAATCATAAAGACAGACCGGATCTTAGTCTTTTGCTTTAAAGCCAGTTTTGATGCTTTAATTCTATGGCACTTTTTATACAGTATTATGACTGTATCATTGTTCTTATATGCCAGCCGTAGAATTTCATCTCGCTATGGGCAAGTGAGGGCAAAAATCTGACGTAAATTATCTACAGTTTTGGGCCATGTCCGCAAAATTAACTGCCAGTTTGCGACAGGCTTGCGTATTTTCTACTGATAAATGCGGCTAAAATCAAGTAAATCATCTGAAATAATTTGTTCTAATGGTAAAAAAATATCAAAAAAATACTTTTTTACAGGAGCTTAACAGGGACTTAAAGGACAAATAAAAAATGATTTAGATCATGGAAATTCTGCTATCGCTGAAATTCCATATACTGTGCCTGTGAGCAATTATTTTTTGGCTAAAATTTTAACCTTTTTTGCGGATTTCTCCGGGGTTGCGGAAAGTCAAGGCAAAAAGGATGAATACTAGTTGTTGACATTGCAGCAGGGTCAAAATACCATATCTTGTGTCGAGGGTGATTTAAAGGGGTTCGGAACCGGATTATCGTTATTCTATAAGGCTCTAGCGTCTACAGGTTATAAAAGGGTCAAATATTACAGCGATTTTGCGTCGGAATTTCAGGGTAATCTCAACCTCGCAATCGAACAAATAATATTTTTGCATTATACATATATGGTCATCCAGAACAGAGGATTATGTGGTATAAGGGTAGGTTGATTCACGAATCTGGCAAAAATGCATGGAAATGTGGGAGTTTAAAGAGTGGCAGCGACGTTATTTAAGGAAGCCGTACAGGTAAAAGACCATTGGCAGGTAGAAACCATTCCGGAACGGGATGACCTGCTCACCGATTTTGGCAAGGCGACCTTGACCGACCGATATTTGATGCCCGGGGAGAATTATCAAGATCTTTTTGCCCGGGTGGCCAGCTTCTATAGCGATGACAAGGCCCATGCCCAGCGGCTTTATGATTATATCAGCAAGCTCTGGTTCATGCCTGCCACTCCGATTTTAAGCAACGGCGGCACAAAGCGCGGCCTGCCCATTTCCTGCTTCCTGAATGAAGCCAATGACAGTCTTCAGGGCATTGTAACCCTGTGGAATGAAAATGTATGGTTGGCGTCCAAAGGCGGCGGCATCGGCAGCTATTGGGGCAATCTGCGCTCCATTGGCGAAGATGTATCCACCAATGGCAAGACATCAGGCATCATCCCTTTTATCCGGGTGATGGACAGCCAGACTCTGGCCATTTCCCAAGGCTCGCTCCGGCGCGGCAGTGCGGCGGTCTATCTGCCGGTTAATCATCCGGAAATTGAAGAATTTATCGAAATTCGCCGGCCCACGGGCGGGGACCCGAACCGCAAGGCGCTCAATCTGCATCATGGTATTGCTATCTCTGATGCCTTTATGCGGGCGGTGGAGAATGACGAGGACTGGGCTCTGCTCAGCCCCCATGACCAAAGCGTGCAGAAAACTATTTCGGCGCGGGCGTTATGGATACGGATGCTGACGGCGCGCATCGAAACCGGTGAGCCTTATATGCTGTTCAGCGACCATGTAAATAACGCAATTCCGGAGCATCACAAGCTGGCGGGCCTGAATGTAAAAACATCAAACCTGTGCTGTGAAATTACCCTGCCCACGGGCATGGATCATCTGGGCAAGGAACGTACGGCGGTCTGCTGCCTGTCGTCAATCAACCTTGAAACCTATGACCAATGGCAGGATAATGACCTGTTCATCCCCGACCTGATGCGGTTTCTGGATAATGTGCTGGAGGATTTCATTCAGCGCGCGCCGGACAGCATGGCCCGCGCCACCTATGCCGCATCACGTGAACGCAGTGTGGGCCTTGGGGCCATGGGTTTTCACAGCTTCCTGCAGGACCGGATGATCCCTTTCGAATCCGTCATGGCGCAGGTCTGGAACAAGCGTATATTCAAACATATTCAGAACGGCGTTGATGCGGCCTCCAAAATGCTGGCCGAGGAAAAAGGCGCCTGTCCCGATGCGGCGGATTACGGCATTATGGAGCGTTTCTCCAACAAAACTGCCATCGCGCCAACGGCCTCTATTTCAATCATCTGCGGCGGGGCCAGCCCCGGCATTGAACCCATCGCCGCCAACAGCTTTACCCAGAAAACCCTGTCCGGTTCCTTTAATGTGCGTAGCCGCGCCCTGACCAAACTGCTGGACGAAAAGGGCAAAAATACGGACGAAATCTGGACATCGATCACCATTAATGGCGGCTCTATTCAGCATCTGGATTTCCTCAATGATCTTGAGCGGGATGTGTTCAAAACCGCCTTTGAACTGGATCAACGCTGGGTCATTGAACATGCCGCTGATCGCGCCCCCATGGTGGATCAGGCCCAGTCGGTCAATGTATTCCTGCCCGCCGATGTTCATAAGCGGGACCTGCATCAAGTTCATTTTCAGGCATGGAAAAAAGGCGTAAAAAGCCTTTATTACTGTCGCTCCCTGTCCATTCAGCGGGCGGAGAGTGTGGAATCCGCCGCCGCCGTCGGCAAGGAAACGCGGCCCCTTCACCAGCCGGAAAAGGTGATGGTAGAGACAGCAAATTATGAAGAATGCCTGTCTTGCCAATAAGGTCTTGTCAATAGGTTTTAAGTTTTATTTTCTAAGTTAAGGTAATTGCCGAATGTCCCTGTTAGAGGAACGCATTGTTTACAAACCCTTTCAGTATCCCTGGGCCTATGATGCCTGGTTGACCCAGCAGAGGGTCCATTGGCTGCCCGAAGAAGTCCCCATGGCCGACGATGTCAAGGACTGGAACATGACCATCACCGAGGGCGAAAAACATCTGCTGATGCAGATTTTCCGTTTTTTCACCCAGGCCGATGTAGAGGTCAATAACTGTTACATGCGCCATTATACGCAGGTATTCAAACCGACCGAGGTTCAGATGATGCTGGCGGCCTTTTCCAATATGGAAACCATTCATGTGGCGGCTTACAGTCATCTGCTCGACACGCTGGGTATCCCGGAGACAGAATATGAGGCCTTCCTCAAATATGATGAGATGAAGGCCAAATATGACTATATGCAGATATGGGGCGTGGACAGCAAGGAAGATATTGCCAAGACGCTGGCCGTATTCGGCGGCTTTACCGAGGGGCTGCAACTGTTTGCCTCTTTCGCCATCCTGATGAATTTCCCCCGCTTTGGCAAAATGAAGGGCATGGGCCAGATTATCACATGGTCGGTGCGGGACGAATCGCTCCATACCAACAGCATCATTAAGCTGTTCCATACCTTTGTGCAGGAAAACCCGGAGGTCTGGACCGACAAATTACAGGCGGACCTGACACAGGCCTGTCAGACCATCGTGACGCATGAGGATGCCTTCATTGATCTGGCCTTTGAAATGGGCGATATAGAGGGGCTGACCGCCAAAGAGGTCAAGGATTACATCCGCTATATCGCCGACCGCCGATTGACCCAGCTCAACCTGTCCCCCATATATTTCGTCGGCATAAACCCCCTGCCGTGGATGGATGAAATTCTCAACGGCATTGAGCATGTAAATTTCTTCGAAAACCGCGCCACAGAATATTCCAAAGCCTCAACCGAAGGCTCATGGGAAGAGGCGTTTGAATAGGGGGCGAGATAAGCCATTGATATATGAAGAAATCAATTATTTCTAACTCATTAATCATTCATTTTGTTTGGCTTTTATTTTATCTACAAAGTGCAACAACATCTGTGTTGCTACTTTTACCCCAGTCTGCAAATCTTCTTCTGAGGTTTCATTATGGCCATCATTTAACCGTTCGGGCTGGCTTCACCCGCGTTCCCAAAAAGGCCGAATTTCATGAATGAGCTTGCCAATCTTGACATGACCCGCTAAATCTCCATTTATAAAATCTATATCTATAAACTGTGTGAACAACAGGAATGAAAATGTCTATACCTCTGACCCCGAAGGGCGGCTCCACGGACGATGAATTGCTGGCGGAAATCAATCTTCTGCGCAAGGCAAAAAATGCGGTGATCCTCGCCCATTATTATCAGGACGGCAAGATACAGGATTTGGCGGATTTCGTCGGCGACAGCCTTGACCTGTCCCGCAAGGCCGCCAGTACGAACGCCGATGTGATTGTCTTTTGCGGGGTCCGGTTCATGGCCGAGGTCGCTAAAATCCTGTCCCCTGACAAGACCGTTGTCATTCCGGATATGGAGGCCGGATGTTCACTGGAAGACAGCTGTCCCGCCGATGACTTTGCCGCCTTTCGTGCGCGCCACCCGGACCATATCAGCCTGACCTATATCAATTGTTCGGCGGCGGTAAAGACCCATTCCGACATTATCATTACCTCCAGCAATGCCCGCCATATCATTGATCAAATCCCAAAGGACCAGCCCATCCTGCTGGCCCCGGATCAACATCTGGGCGGTTATCTGGCCAAGGAAACGGGACGCGATATGGTGCTGTGGCCCGGCTCCTGTATCGTCCATGAGCGTTTTTCCGAAAAAGAGCTGATCAAGCTCAAGACGGAAAATCCGGGCGCACCCGTTGCCGCTCATCCGGAATGTCCGGCCCATATATTGAACCATGCGGACCATGTGGGCTCCACCTCGTCGATCCTGAAATTCGTTCTGGAAAATGAGGCGGAGACTTTTATCATTGCCACGGAACCGGGCATTATTCACCAGATGCAAAAAACGTCTCCGGAAAAAACTTTCATCGGCGCGCCGGGCATGGACGGGGAGTGCAATTGCAATCAATGCCCGTTCATGGCGTTGAATACCTTGGAGAAATTGCGTGATTGCCTGCGGGACCTTTCCCCCGCCATTGAAATAAACGAGCAGGACAGATTGGCCGCCAAGGCCCCGCTGGACCGGATGCTGGAAATGTCACCATCCCCAAGTCAAAACATGGCAAGCAACAGGCCGCCCACATCAGGCCGGGCCTATTAATATGACGGATAGCCCGCTCTATAAGGAGGAATTGCGCCAGTTTATCAAAACCGCCCTGGATGAGGACGTGGGGCGCGGCGACCTGACCAGTCTGGCCACCATCCCTGCGGATCAGACTTTATCCGCCGCCATGGTCGCCCGGGAAAATATGGTCATCGCCGGTATGTTTCTGGCGGCAGAAATTATCAAAACCTGTGACCCATTGGCCCGGATTGAGGTGATCGCCGCAGACGGCCTCGAAGTTGTGGCGAACAGTGTCATCCTGAAGGTCACGGGTAATGCGCAAAAGCTGTTGACGGCGGAGCGGACCGCGCTCAATATCCTGCAACATCTGTCGGGCATTGCTACCCTGACCCGCACATATGTGCGCCGGATAGAGAATACGGATTGCCGCCTGCTGGACACCCGGAAAACCATTCCCGGTCTGCGCAAGCTGGCCAAATATGCCACCCGCATGGGCGGGGCCATGAACCACCGGATGCGCCTTGATGACGGGGTCTTGATCAAGGATAACCACATCGCCCGCATCGGCAGTATCAAAGCCGCCATCGCCGCCGCCAAGGCCCATAACACCGCCGCCAGCACCATTGGTATTACCGTGGAATGTGACACATTGGATCAGGCCGCCGACGCCGTAGAGGCCGGGGCTGACCGCCTGTTGCTGGATAATATGAACAACGTCCAACTGCGCGCCGCCGTTGAAAAATACAAAGGCCGGGTTAAGCTGGAAGCCTCCGGCGGTGTGACGCTGGATACCATTCGGCAGATTGCCGAAACCGGGGTTGATTACATATCCGTTGGCCGCATCACCCAATCCGCGCCGGCGGTAGATATTGGCCTGGATTATCTGGATTAAAAAGCCGGAAATTTTACATATTGGCTAGGTTTTCCGGCGGTAAAACATCGCCAACAGACCAAGGCCAAAAAGGGTGAAAATTCCGGGTTCCGGAACCTGTAAGGTCGGTGTGGGGGGCTGTTGCTGTTGCGGCGTGGAATTTGTCACATCAAGCCGGTTTATGGCAAAGCCCCGGCCATTGGTCAGATTGAAGGTCAGCATGGCAATATTTAAGGTGTCGCTCAGAATACCAATGAAAATTGCCGAATTATCACTGATGTTAGTACTGCGACCGTCAAGGGAGTAGGAGGCCAGTAGGCCGCCAAGGCTGTCAAAAGCTGTAATTTCGGCGGTAAAGGCACCGTAGGCATCCCATTGGATTTGCGCACCGGCCCCGCTCACAAGGCCATCAAAATCAATGGTCAAGGGGCCGCTGTTACCATTGGTTGCTACCAAAGGATCGTCACGAACAAAATTTCCAGCCCAACTTGATCCCTGATCGACCTTTTCCATATCGCCGCTGGGGATGGAAAGGGTGGCCTGTAGGCCATTGTTTGAGGTGACAACAGTGCCGATAGATATTGGCGTATAGGAACCGCCCAGCAAGGCCCAGTCATAATAATCCGTGCCGCCCAGTGATGTTCTGTCAGCGATCAGGACAATTCCGGCTGATGCCGCATGTGCAAATGAGGCCAGTAACAACAGGCCCGCGAAAATAATTTTTGAAATCTTTAACATTATACTACTCCCAATACATTGCTTGTATTATATTCGTGGTTCATTTGCAATTGTTATGGTTAACAGACCCTGAGATATTTGTGGAAATGGCGGTAATTCCCCATCTTCTTATTATCAGCCAAAAGTGTGAAGAATTTATTACCTTTCCTATTCAAAGCACGGTATTTCAGCAACATCCACGATGACAAAGCCCTTTTGTTCGGGATAGCGCCGATGGATGGCTTTTCTGGCATCTTCTTCGTTGCGGGCATCAATCTGTATAAACCGTTGATCGGCCCAGCCGGAATCATAATTATGGTGGCTTTTGTTATCCTTGACCAGATCACGGACAATCCGATTATAGAGTGTTATTTCATATTTATTCATAATTTTGGCCTTCTCTTAAATCTTCTCTATCTGATATTATATATCAGGGTTCAGTAAAAATGAATATAGAATATGGTGGATTTCAGGGGCTTTAATGCCTATGACTGGTTTTTTTATAACTTAAGTAGTGAATATTTATTTTGTCCGATCCTTTAAGTCGATACAGGCGCATGTTGGCCGATGGCGAGCTGAGGCCCGACAGCCATCAGCAGGCCATTATGGAGAAATTGCAAAACCTCCATCATGAGCTGATTGGTTATGAGGAAAAGCTGCCCGGCAAGAAAGGCCTTTTAGGCCGTCTGCTGGGTTCCCGTAAAAATGTGACCTTGCCCAAGGGCCTGTATGTGCACGGTGATGTGGGACGGGGCAAATCCATGATCATGGATTTATTTTTCGCGGCGGTGCCGCTTATGGCCAAAAGACGGGTGCATTTTCACAGCTTCATGTTGGAAATTCATAAAGCCATGCATGAATGGCGGTACATGAGTTCTGCGGACCGCATAGAGCTGCACGGCACGGACGAGGATGACCCAATCCCGCCGCTGGCCGATAAAATCTCAAAAAGCAGCCTGCTGTTGTGTTTTGATGAGTTTCAGATAACTGACGTGACCGATGCCATGATCCTTGGCCGTCTGTTCAGGCATCTTCTGGACCTTGGGGTGGTCATGGTTCTGACCTCTAACCGTCCGCCTGCTGATTTGTATCTGGGCGGCCTGAACCGGGAGCTGTTTCTGCCGACCATTGATATGATCACCGAAAAGCTGGATGTGGTCAGCCTGAACGGCCCGATAGATTACCGTATGGAACGTATGAAGGGTCTCAAGGTTTATTATCATCCGCTGGGCGAGGCGGCGACCAAGGCCTTGTCGAAAGCCTTCTGGCAGATGACCGATCATGAGGTCGCGGATCGGTCCAAAGTCGGGCCTGTGAAATTGACAGTGCAGGGGCGGACGATCCATGTTCCGGTGGCGGACAAGGGGGTTGCGGTATTTTCTTTCAAGAAACTCTGCGGCGCGGCCTTGGGGGCGGCGGATTATCTGGAGATCGCCTGGCAGTTTCATACGGTGATCATGGTCGGTATTCCCCGCCTTGGCCCGTCAATGCGCAATGAGGCAAAACGCTTTGTGACCTTCATTGATGTGTTATATGATAATAATGTCAATTTTCTCTGTTGCGCCGAGGTGGCCCCGGCGAACCTCTATCCCGAGGGCCATGGTAATTTCGAGTTTCAACGCACCGTATCGCGCCTGATCGAAATGCAGAGCCAGGACTATCTGGCCAAGGGTCATGCTGTTTAAGTATCTATTTTCAAAATCTTAAAGTTATATTAGGGTCTGCCGTTTAGCGTGTTTTCCGTTATGGTTAACTGAAGACAGGAATCTGTTAACCATCAAAACAAAAAATATTGCGTTTATCTGGCAAAATGTAACAGAAACTGTTGCGCGTGCTGCATTTTCGCGCTACATCCACAGGAGAGGATGCAAAAAAGGCAGTTTATGTACCGATCGGTAAACCTTATGTAAAAACGGAATTTTCATCGTTTATTCTAAACAATTAATTCAGGAGTGAAAACATCATGGCACGTAAAAAGATTGCGCTTATTGGCGGCGGTCAAATTGGTGGCACATTGGCCCATCTGGCAGGACTAAAAGAATTGGGAGATGTGGTCATCTTCGACATCGCGGAAGGCCTGCCCCAGGGCAAGGCCCTTGATCTGGCGCAGTCCTCCACTATTGAGGGCTATGATGCGGCCATGAGCGGGGCCAATGACTATGCGGATATCAAGGGTGCCGATGTGGTGATTGTCACCGCCGGTGTCCCCCGCAAGCCGGGTATGAGCCGGGATGACCTTCTGGGCATCAACCTGAAAGTAATGAAAGCCGTTGGCGAAGGCATCCGTGATAATGCACCGGATGCCTTTGTTATATGTATCACCAATCCGTTGGATGTGATGGTCTGGGCTTTACAGCAATTCTCCGGACTGCCCGCCAACAAAATTGTCGGCATGGCCGGGGTTCTGGACAGTGCGCGCTTTAAGCTGTTTCTGGCAGAGGAGCTGAATGTTTCCGTTGAGGACGTCAATGCTTTCGTCCTTGGGGGCCACGGCGACACCATGGTGCCGCTGCCGCGTTATTCCACAGTGGCCGGTATCCCGATCCCCGATCTGGTAAAGATGGGCTGGATCACCAATGACAAACTGGAACAGATCATTCAGCGCACCCGGGACGGCGGCGCGGAAATCGTTGGCCTGCTGAAAACCGGATCGGCTTTCTATGCCCCGGCCACGGCGGCGATTTCCATGGCGGAATCTTATCTGCGGGACAAGCGGCGTCTGTTGCCTTGCGCGGTGGAACTGAACGGCGAGTACGGCGTTGACGGAATTTACGTTGGTGTTCCGGTATTGATCGGTGCGAACGGCGTTGAAAAAATTGTGGAAATCAGCCTGAACGATGACGAAAAGGCCGGATTTGACCATTCTGTTGCGGCGGTACAGGGATTGATTGAGGCGGTTAAGGCCATTGATCCTTCTCTGGCATGAATTTTATGACCCTAAACATAAAAGGTAGAAACAAATGAACATCCATGAATATCAGGCGAAAAGCCTGTTAAAGACGTTCGGCGCCCCGGTTTTAAACGGGGGTGTTGCCTATACGGCGCAAGAAGCTGAACAGATTGCCAAGGATCTTGGCGGCCCGGTCTGGGTTGTCAAGGCCCAGATCCACGCCGGCGGGCGCGGCAAGGGCGGCGGCGTCAAGGTCGTCAAATCCGTTGAAGAGGTAAAGAAAATTGCCGGTGAAATGATCGGCATGACCCTTGTCACCCATCAGACCGGCCCCGAAGGCAAGGAAGTCAAACGGGTCTATATCGAAGACGGTTGCGCCATCGCCAATGAGCTTTATGTGAGCATTCTGGTGGATCGCGGCACCAGCCGGGTTGCCATCATGGCCTCTTCCGAGGGCGGTATGGACATTGAGGAAGTGGCGGCAGCCACCCCTGAAAAGATCGTGACCATCTCCATTGATCCGGCCTCCGGCCTGTCCGGCTTTCATTGCCGCAAAGTGGCCTTTGGTCTGGGCCTTGAGGGCAAGGTGGCCAGTAAGGCCGCCAAGGTTATCGCAACCCTTTATGAAACCTTCATGGCCAAAGATGCCGCCATGCTGGAAATCAACCCACTGGTGGTAACGCAGGATGATGAGATCGTCGTGCTGGACGCCAAGATGGGCTTTGATAGCAACAGCCTGTTCCGTCACCCCGATGTGGTGGAATTGCGCGACCCTAGCGAAGAAGACCCCATGGAACTGGAAGCCGCCAAGCATGAGCTGAGCTATATCAAGCTGGACGGCAGCATTGGCTGTATGGTCAATGGCGCGGGCCTTGCCATGGCGACCATGGATATTATCAAGCTGAAAGGTGGCTCCCCGGCTAACTTCCTTGATGTGGGCGGCGGGGCGACCAAGGAACGGGTCACCGAAGCCTTTAAAATCATCCTCAGCGACAGCAACGTGGAAGGTATTCTGGTTAATATCTTTGGCGGGATTATGCGCTGTGATGTGATTGCCGATGGCGTTGTCTCGGCGGCGAAAGAAGTTTCCTTGTCCGTACCGCTTGTGGTGCGTCTTGAGGGGACAAATGTTGAACTGGGTAAAAAAATTATGGCTGACAGCGGGCTGCCGATCATCTCTGCCAATGATATGGGTGACGCCGCGACAAAGGTCGTTAACGCTGTGAAGGAGGCTTCCTGATGTCAATCTTTATTAATTCCGAAACAAAAGTAATCTGTCAGGGCTTTACTGGCGCACAAGGCACTTTCCATTCTGAACAGGCCATTGCATATGGCACCAAAATGGTTGGTGGCGTGACACCGGGCAAGGGCGGAAGAATCCATCTTGACCTGCCGATATTTAACACAGTTGATGAGGCGGTATCGGTTACCGGCGCCAATGCGACAGTGATTTATGTGCCGCCTCCCTTTGCGGCGGATGCCATTCTGGAAGCCATTGACGCGGGGATTGAACTTGCGGTTTGTATTACTGAGGGCATTCCGGTGCTGGACATGGTTAAGGTAAAACGGGCTTTGCAAGGCTCTAACACCCGTCTTGTGGGTCCGAACTGTCCGGGCGTCATTACCCCCGGCGAATGTAAGATCGGCATCATGCCCGGTCACATTCATAATCCGGGCCGGGTTGGGATTGTATCCCGCTCCGGTACGCTGACCTATGAGGCCGTGGGCCAGACAACGGCGGTTGGCCTTGGTCAAAGCACCTGCGTCGGCATTGGCGGTGATCCGGTTAATGGCACCAACTTCATTGACGTGTTGGAAGGCTTCCTCGCCGATGATGATACGGACAGTATTATCATGATCGGGGAAATTGGCGGTTCTGCGGAAGAAGAAGCTGCGGAGTTCCTGAAATCTTCCAAGGTCAAGAAGCCGGTTGTCGGCTTTATTGCCGGACGAACGGCTCCTCCGGGCCGGACCATGGGCCACGCAGGCGCCATCGTGTCCGGGGGCAAGGGCGGCGCCGAGGACAAGATCGAGGCCATGCAATCTGCCGGAATTACGGTCACTGAATCGCCGGCGGAACTTGGCACAACCCTGTTAGGGGTTTTGAAAGGTTAATCCGCTAAGGTCTGGGTGCAATAAACAAAAAGAGCCTGATATATGAATGTTTATCTGGAAACTGAAAGTCTGCTAAACGGGTCCAGCGGTGCTTTCGTCGAAGAACTTTTTGCCCGTTACACCAAAGACCCCACATCGGTGGACAGCTCATGGGCGGCCTATTTTGAGGGTCTGGCCGAAGATGCCAGAGCCTTGCTGGATGCGGGCGTTGACAAGCCCGCCGCCTCATGGGAACGCCCAGACTGGGATCATAAGGTCAAATCGGCGGAGGATGATTATCTCTCCGCCCTTGATCCCGGCTATATGGACAGCGCACCTGCCCGCAAAAAGGGCGGGGCCTCGGAAAGCGAAATCCGGTCAGCAACGCTGGATACTATTCGCTGTCTGATGCTGATCCGAACTTACCGGGTGCGGGGTCATCTCCACGCCCGGCTTGACCCGCTTGAGCTGGAAGACCGCCCCCTGCATACGGAACTGGACCCGGCCACTTATGGCTTTGGTGAAGATGATATGGACCGCCCGATCTTTCTGGACAATGTTCTGGGGCTTGAGACGGCGACCCTGCGCGAAGTATTGACCATCCTGAACCGGACTTACTGTGCCAGTGTCGGGGTGGAATTTATGCATATCAATCACCCGGAAGAAAAGGCGTGGATTCAGTCGCGTATTGAAGGCCGGGACAAGGAAATCAATTTTACCGAACAGGGTAAGCTTGCCATCCTCCAGAAGCTGGCCGAGGCCGAAGGCTTTGAACAGTATCTGGCCAAGAAATATATCGGCACCAAACGCTTTGGCCTTGATGGCGGTGAATCGCTGATTCCGGCTTTGGAAGCCATTATCAAAACCGGCGGCCAGAATGGTGTCGAGGAAATTGTCATTGGTATGCCTCACCGGGGCCGGCTCAATGTGCTGGCCAATGTGATGAGCAAGCCGATCCGGGCAATCTTTCACGAATTTCATGGTGGTTCCTATAAACCCGATGATGTGGAAGGTTCCGGCGATGTGAAATATCATCTGGGGGCGTCTTCCGACCGTTCCTTTGACGGTAATGATGTTCATTTGTCCCTGACCCCGAACCCGTCCCATCTTGAGGCGGTGGACCCGGTGGCTTTGGGCAAGACACGGGCCAAGCTGACCCAGCGTCATGATACCACGGGCAATAGTGTTCTGACTTTGCTGATGCACGGCGATGCCGCCTTTTCCGGTCAGGGTCTGGTGGCGGAATGTTTCGCGCTGAGTGGTCTGAAAGGCTATCAGACCGGCGGCACCATTCATGTGATCGTTAATAATCAAATTGGCTTTACCACATCGCCCTATTATTCCCGTTCCTCCCCCTATCCGTCAGACATGGCAAAGGCGGTTCAGGCCCCTGTATTCCATGTGAACGGGGATGATCCGGAAGCGGTGGTCTATGTGATGAAAATGGCCACGGAATTTCGTCAGCGTTTCAGGTCTGACGTGGTGGTGGATATGTTCTGCTACCGGCGTTTTGGCCATAATGAAGGCGACGAGCCAGCCTTTACCCAGCCTCTGATGTATAAACGGATCAAGAACCATAAACCCACCCGCAAGATTTATGCGGAACGCCTGATCCGCGAGGGCCTGATCACCCAGGAACAGGCCGACAAGATGGTCAGGGATGTGGCCAGCTATCTTGATGTGGAAATGAAGGCGGCAGCAAAATACAAGGTGGACAAGGCCGACTGGTTTGCCGGTCGCTGGTCCGGTTACGAGCGGGATTCAGAAGACCTGCGCCGTTCTGCGGGCACCGGGGTTCACATTGATGAATTACAGGATATTGGCCGGGTGCTGACCACAGTGCCCGACGGGTTTAATGTCCATCGGACCCTGAAACGCATATTGGATGTCAAGGCCACCATGCTTGATACGGGGACTGGTCTTGACTGGGCCACCGCAGAGGCTTTGGCCTTTGGCGCTTTGATCCGTGAGGGCCACCGGGTGCGGCTTTCCGGGCAGGACAGCCAGCGGGGAACCTTCTCTCACCGTCATTCCGTCTTTATCGATCAGGAAACCGAGGACCGCTATACGCCCCTGAAAAATGTCACAGACGGGTCTGACCCCTATGCTACTTTTGAGGTCATCGACAGCGCCCTGTCAGAGGTCGGCGTGCTGGGTTTTGAATATGGCTACACAGTAGCGGAACCGGACGCCTTGGTCTTGTGGGAAGCCCAATTTGGTGATTTTGCCAACGGTGCCCAGATGATCTTTGACCAGTTCATATCCTCTGGCGAAGCAAAATGGTTGCGCATGAGCGGCCTTGTTGTTCTGTTGCCCCATGGCTATGAGGGACAGGGACCGGAACATTCCTCTGCCCGTCTTGAACGCTATCTTCAGCTTTGTGCCGAGGATAATATGCAGGTGGCCAATTGCACCACCCCGGCCAATTATTTCCACATCCTGCGCCGTCAGATGAAACGGAAATTCCGTAAACCGCTGGTTATGATGACGCCAAAATCTTTGCTGCGTCACAAGATGGCGGTCTCCAAGCTGTCTGAAATGGCCGAGGATACTGAATTTCACCGTCTGCTGTGGGATACGGCCCAAAGCGATCCTGAATTCAGCATCAAGCTGAAAAAAGACAAGGACATCAAACGGGTGATCCTCTGTTCCGGCAAGGTCTATTTCGACATACTGGAACAACGGGATAAGCGGGAACAGGTCGATACCTATATCCTGCGGGTGGAACAGCTTTATCCCTATCCTCATGAGGCGGTGGTCGCGGAACTGTCCCGCTTCCCCAATGCAGAGGTGGTGGTCTGGTGTCAGGAAGAGCCGAAAAACATGGGCGCATGGTCCTTCATCGAGCCTCTGATTGAGGAAAGCCTTGGGGGCTGCGATATGGCCCCGAACCGGGCGAAATATGCCGGACGGGGCGCGGCGGCATCGCCCGCCACCGGACAGATGAGCCGTCATTTGAAACAACAACAAGACCTGATTGATCAGGCCTTAACGATAAAAGATTAAAGGAGTAGGGCTAATGGCTATCGAAATTCATGTTCCGGTTCTGGGTGAATCCGTAACCGAAGCCACCGTTGGCAAATGGTTCAAATCCGTAGGCGACGCGGTCGCCGTCGATGAACCCATTTGTGAACTAGAAACCGACAAAGTCGCGCTGGAGGTTAATGCCACCGCCAGCGGCGCCTTGTCCGAAATCATCGCCGAGGAAGGCGAAACGGTCGGGGTTGGCGCACTTTTGGCTAAAATAGACGAAACCGCCCACGGCAATGCCCCGGCAACGCCAACCACACCAAAGGCCGAAGCTCCGGCGGCGGAAAAGGCTCCTGTATCAGCAGGGGGCGGTGTGCGGGCTTCTGCGGCCAAGGTTGCGGCGGAAAAGGCCGTTGATCTCAGCAAAATTGTCGGCACCGGCCCGGACGGCGTTATCACCAAGGCGGATGTGCTGAATTTTCTGGAGCATGGGACGGCCTCTGCACCAGCGGTGGCCCCGGCCACTGCGGTTCTGGCAGAGGCCTTGCCGCGCGAAGAAGTGGTTCCCATGACCCGCCTGCGCCGGACCATTGCCAAGCGTTTGAAGGATGCCCAGAATACGGCGGCCATGCTGACCACCTATAACGAGGTGGATATGTCAGCGGTGATCGCCCTGCGCACCCAATATAAAGAAATGTTTGAGAAGAAACATGGGTCCAAACTGGGTTTCATGTCCTTTTTCGTCAAGGCCTGCGTTCAGGCCCTGAAGGAAATTCCCGAGGTCAATGCGGAAGTCCGGGATGATGCCATTGTCTATAAAAACTACTACCATATCGGGGTTGCGGCCAGCACACCTGCCGGGCTTGTAGTGCCGGTGGTGCGCGATTGTCAGGACCGCAGTTTCTCTGAAGTGGAGAAGGAAATTGTCCGCCTTGGGGGCCGCGCCCGTGACGGCAAGCTCAGCATGGATGAAATGCAGGGCGGCACCTTTACCATTTCAAATGGCGGTATCTTTGGCTCTCTGCTGTCCTCGCCGATTTTGAATGCGCCCCAATCGGGTATATTGGGCATGCATGCCATCAAGGAACGGGTCATGGTTGAACAGGGTCAGATGGTGATCCGGCCCATGATGTATCTGTCGCTCAGCTATGATCACCGGGTGGTGGATGGCCGGGGCGCGGTGACCTTCCTGGTGCGGGTGAAAGAATGCCTGGAAGACCCCCAACGGCTGACACTGGATTTATAAAAGGATAGACTATGTCTGATAATTTTGATGTTGTAATCATTGGTGGTGGACCGGGCGGATATGTCTGTGCCATTCGGGCGGCGCAGTTGGGCCTGAGCGTGGCCTGCGTTGAAATGCGCGGCGCTTTGGGCGGCACCTGTCTGAACGTGGGCTGTATGCCATCAAAGGCGTTGCTTCATGCCTCCGAACTTTACGCGGAAGCCGAGCATGGCATGGCCAAATTCGGCATCAAGACAGGCAAGGTCTCCATCGATATTGCCGAACTCATGGCCTCCAAGGATGACACGGTCAAGGGCCTGACAGATGGCGTTGCTTACCTGTTGAAAAAGAACAAGGTGGATTATATTGAAGGACGCGGCGTAATTACCGGTCAGGGCGCGGTTAAGGTTGATCTGACAGCGGGCGGTGAACGCATGCTGTCGGCCAAGAATATTGTCATTGCCACCGGTTCTGACGTAGCTGGCCTGCCGGGTATTGATATTGATGAGAAACAGGTTATTTCCTCCACCGGTGCGCTCAGCCTGCCCAAGGTGCCAAAACATATGGTGGTTATCGGCGGCGGTGTGATCGGGCTGGAACTTGGGTCGGTCTGGAAACGCCTTGGTGCCGAGGTGACGGTGGTCGAATTCATGGACCGGATTACCCCCGAAATGGACGGTGAAGTCAGCAAGACCTTTGCCCGTATCCTGAAGAAACAGGGCTTTAAATTCAAGCTGAAATCAAAAGTCACCGCCGTTAAAAAGACCAAGGCGTCTGTCAGCGTGTCGGTGGAACCGGCGGCAGGCGGGGACGCGGAACAGATCAAATGTGATGTGGTTCTGGTGGCCGTGGGCCGTAAACCCTATACGGAAGGCCTTGGGCTGGAAGATGCCGGGGTCAAGATGACAGAGCGCGGACAGGTGGAAATCGACGATCATTTCCAAACCAATATCAAGGGCATTTATGCCATTGGGGATGTGGTGCGCGGGGCCATGCTGGCCCATAAGGCCGAGGACGAAGGCACGGCAGTGGCCGAAATTATTGCGGGCTTTGCCGGTCATGTGAATTATGACGCCATTCCGGGCGTGATTTATACCATGCCGGAAGTGGCCAGTGTGGGCAAGACCGAAGAAGCTCTGAAAGAAGCCGGCGCAGACTATGTGGTCGGCAAATTCCCTTTTACTGCCAACAGCCGGGCCAAGGCCAACCGTCAGACCGACGGGTTTGTTAAAATCCTGAGCTGTGCCGTTACGGACAAGATTCTGGGCGCGCATATCATCGGGGCCGATGCGGGCAACATGATTGCTGAGTTAACGCTGGCGGTGGAAAAGGGTATTACGGCAGAGGATCTGGCCTATACCTGTCATGCGCACCCCACGGAAACCGAAGCTGTTCGCGAAGCCGCCATGGCCACCGATGGCCGCGCCGTTCATATGTGATTGTACCTTGCTATTTCTGCCGATAAGATGGGCTGATTATTGTTCAATCTCCCGCGCTTCCTCGATCAGCATGATCGGGATACCATCACGAACGGGAAAGGCAAGGCCCGCTTTATCACTGATCAGTTCGCCCGCTTTTTCGTCATAGCGCAGGTTGCTTTTGGTCAGGGGACAGGCCAGTATTTCCAGCAGTTTGGGATCGACCTTGCCGAAATTTATTTTTGGAACGTCTTTTGCATCGGTCATTTTATTATCCTGTGATCATTGTAAAATCTTGTTATAGGCACTTGCCTGCCCGCTGGACAGATCAAAGGTCATTATTTTCAGCATCAGATCAACCCGCCCCTTTAAACTAACGGTTTCCAGCAGGGCCTGTTTTTCGGCTTCACTGAAGGGGCAGATCATGGCAAGGGCGCTGACCAGTTCCTCGTCACACGCTCTTTCCAGAGCCTCCCACCGGGGAATGATATTATGAAGCCGCAAATATTTTTCCACGCTCAACACCAGATCCTTGCGCGCAATATCATCGGACCGGGACGGCAGAGCACAGTCTTCCTGAAATCTGTCATACAGCACCCGGACCTGCCGAAAAGTCTGACGGCGGGGCAGTTCCTCCACGATGTCATAGCGGCTAAGCCCGGTCAGCATGATGGTCAGACCGCCGTCCGGTTTCTCCGTCAGGTCGGAAATCATGCCCACACAGCCGGTGATATAAAGCGGACGGTTGCGGGGAGCGGTGCCAAATTGATCACTGCCTTCCTGCGTCGTCAGGGGCGAGAGGATGGGTTGTATCATTCCGATCAGGCCATTTTTTTCACGCGCATGATACACCATATCCAGATAACGGGGTTCAAAGATATTGAGCGGCAAATGTCCCTTGGGCAACAGCAAGGCGCCGGTTAAAGGAAAAACCGGTAATTTTTCTGGTAATCGGTCCAATTCAAACACTGTTGCTGTCCTTTGGTCGTTATCCTCTGATCAGGCGAAAAGAATGCTCGACAGTTTTTTACGTATTTTAACCGTAAAGGGGTCCATGGGGCCGGCGATTTCGAAAAATTTCACCAGTTGTTTGCGCGCCCCGTCCTCATTCCAGCCCCGGTCTCGGGATATAATGCTCAACAAATGATCTGCCGCCGCGTCCTGATCCCCGCTGGCCCATAAAACCAGCGCCAGATCAAAACGGGCCTGATGGTTGTCGGCATCTTCCTTTATGGCCTGTTCCAGCGCGTCGGCATCGCCAAGTTCCGCCAACTGTTCCGCCATATCAAGCGCCGCCCGGGCAGCGGTGATGGCCGGGTCATTTTCCTGCTGTTTCGGGGTGCCGTCCAGAACAGCTTTGGCATTTTCCAGATCATTCAGACGGATCAGGCTCTGGGCCAGCCCGGCAAGGGCCGGGGCATTTTCCGTCTCAATCTGAAGAATTTGGGAATAAAGCTCAGCGGCTTTCTGAAAGTCTCCGCCGTCAAACAACATAACGGCCTGTTCTATCATTTGTTCGGTGGGGGAGGGTTGCATTTCGGGGGCGAAGCGGGCGATAAATTCCTTGACCTCGGCTTCTGACTTCACGCCGGCAAAGGCATCCACGGGCCGTTGGTCAACAAAGACCACCACCGTGGGGACCGACTGGATTTTCATCTGGGCGGCGAGTTGCTGGTTTTTTTCAAAATCGATTCGCACCATCTGAACAGCGCCGCCAGCCTGCTGGACAATTTTTTCCACAATGGGGGTGAGCTGCTTGCAGTTCTCGGACCAGCTTGAATAGAAACTGACCAGAACCGGGATGGCCGCCGATTTTTCGATCACATCCGCCATAAATGTGGACATGTCCCCATCCTTGATCAAAGCCACCGTTTCCCTGCCTTGTGGCGCGTCCATATCCTGCATATTCATTCCTTAATCGTTAGCCTGCTTGTCATTATAGACCTAATCACAGGGATTATCAAAATTCATGATGTTGTTTATATTGCCTGCATTTTTAGCGGAAAAAACCGCCATGGCAAGCAAATGATGTTTTTTTGAAATTACCCTTGATTTTGACCTTGTAATGGCTATTATCCGCCGCACAGTCTGGCAACGGGCTGGTCTTTTTTTTGGAGTGCGGGCGTAGCTCAGGGGTAGAGCATAACCTTGCCAAGGTTAGGGTCGTGAGTTCGAATCTCATCGCCCGCTCCAAAATTTGCTTTTGTATTACAGTCAGTTACAAAATTCTCATTAGCATGAATATCTGGCTTTTCATGGGTAAAATTGTTCAACTTGAACATTTTGACCATCTCCGTCATTTCTGGTAAGGAATTATCACCGACAGACACTTCATTTTCTCGCCGTTCTGAATTGGTCGATATCATAGATTCGCTGATGGCTTCTCAGGTGGGAGGGGTTGAAATGCATATATTTCTCAGTCGTCTTGGAAACACTATGACCTAGGTATTTTTGAAATTATCGTCATATCCACACCTTTTTGTGCCATCCATGAGGCCACCGTATGCCGTAAGGTATGAGGCGTAGTTTTACTCAGCCTTGTGGCAGATAAAATCAGCTCTTGTCTTTCTTGCTGATTTGGTTCTTTTAAGGCTAACTCTCTTTGCGCATTCACCGCTTTCTGACAGGTGCGCATAAAGGCTTTTTTCACGTCCCTGACATTTTTACCCCGGAACTCAATGACATAATCTGAAACGGTTTTCTTACGGGCTCTGCGTAGAATATCTGCAAATTCTTCAGCGATCGGAATTATGGCGCGGCGTTTCTTCGTTCTCATGCGGTTTGGGTCATTTAAATCTATGATCCCGATATTATGGTCTATCCGATCCCAGGTTAATTCTAGAATGGCTTGTTTGCGACCAGCCGTATTTAACGCGATATGTATAAACAGAGCAACATGAGGTGTTTCACAAGCTTGGAGAATAGCTTCAATATCCCTTCTTTCTAACCACAAATCCTTCGGTTCCGGTTCAGGGAGTTTTTCAATAAAAGGGGTCTTATCAAGTAGCCCTTTTTTCTTATAATAGCCTAGCACCGCGATTCATCTAAATTGCCGGATAGAGATGTTTAAGTTTAACGCGTGCGGTCTGGTTTGAGAAATGCCAGTCCGCTTTTGCGTTATGTTTGTTACGATAGGCCTGCCAAGCTTTGACTTCGGCCTCAAGGTCTTCTTTGTCGCCGATACGCCGGTCGAGGCATTGTCTGGAAAGCACGCTGAGTTCGGTTTCGGCCATGTCGAGCCATGAACCATGCTGGTGCGTGAAATGCCATT